>Ga0213841_1000175_pt1 | contig 129618 bp, 124 predicted proteins | sample SWPATP23_FD_160125 | JGI IMG/M metagenome (GOLD analysis project Ga0213841, IMG submission 160125) | Coastal seawater microbial communities from Marineland, Florida, United States - SWPA TP2 #3 | ecosystem: Environmental > Aquatic > Marine > Coastal | place: USA: Florida | collected 2016-08-14
GTGGTTAAATAATTCGTTCTATGACGGATATTGGTGTTGGCAATATTCGTTTCGCACATGCTTACATACAAGAGGAAGGACTCGAGCTGGTTTCTCATGATGTCGGTGGTCCATGGCCACGTAAAGTGGTATTTCACCCACAAACAGGTCGTGCGCAAGTTAAGAAATTAAGAGAAATGCATAACGACACGATTGAAAGACGAGAAGTGCGTTATTTACATGATATTGAATCGCAAGATGCGCAGACAGACATTGAGCTGTTTTAGGAGTTAGCATGATAAAAGTTTTAATTGTTGATGACTCGCCTTTAATTCGAGGAATACTGACAGAGGTGATCCAGCAGGCTGATGATCTAGAAGTGGTAGGCAGTGCGGAAGATCCATACCAAGCAAGAGAGATGATAAAGACTCTTAACCCAGATGTTATTACGCTAGATATTGAAATGCCCAAAATGGATGGTATCAGCTTTTTGAGAAATCTCATGCGTCTTCGTCCTATGCCTGTCGTGATGATTTCTACTTTAACGCAACAAGGCTCACCTATTACGTTGGAAGCGCTCGAAATAGGTGCTGTTGATTTCATTGCCAAGCCCAAAGTTAATGTCGCTGAACAGCTACAACACTATGCTGAAACAGTACAAGAAAAAGTGCGTACAGCAGCAACGGCTCGTTTAAGACCTTACCGTACATCTGAGGCTGCTGTGCATAAAGCACAATTACCTACAGGACAATCTTTTGAGCGCAATGCAATAATTGCAATCGGCGCTTCTACGGGCGGGACTGAAGCAATCAAAGAGGTGCTAGTCCAGATGCCAAAAGACGCGCCACCTATCGTGATTACTCAACATATTCCTCCTGTATTTAGTACCTCTTTTGCTATGAGAATGGATAAGACCTGTGCTATGCATGTAAAAGAAGCTGAAGATGGCGATATTCTTGAGTTTGGCCGAGTTTATATTGCGCCAGGTGATAAACACTTAAGAGTGGTCAGCAAAGGGCTAAATAAAGTCTGTGTGTTAGACGATGGAGAACTCGTTAATAGACATAAACCCGCAGTTGATGTGTTGTTTGATTCTTTGCAGCCATTTGCAAAATATGTATCAGCGGTGCTACTGACAGGTATGGGCAGTGATGGTGCGAGAGGGATGTTAGGCCTGTTAGAAGCGGGAGCTAAAACTGCTGCACAAGATGAGCAAACGTCAGTTGTTTGGGGGATGCCAAAAGCAGCTGTAGATATGAACGCTGCGCAAAAGGTGCTACCACTACAAAGTGTGGCAGCACATCTGCTCAAGTCTACTAGTCGTTAGTTTGCAACACCCAAGGCTGCGAAAACCAATAAAACTGACCTGAGTGTTTGATGGAAGGGGCTGTACAGTTATAACGCGTACGGCCTTTTTTAATGTCTTTAGGTGAAGTGACCGACACCCTTTTCTCGTTTTTCCAAATAATATCAGCACGTCCAATACCCGACACGAAACATGCAAATTGAGATTGGTAAAAATCTTTACTGGCAAACTCGATCTCAATAGTGGGTGTTGGGTTGGTTGTCACAGAATCCGTGTAAGCAAGCTCTGAGATAGCAAAAGGCAGAGAGTGCAATTTGGTTTTTAAGGTATCTAACTTACTGTAAAAGCCCGATGCAGGGTATCGTGGGACGCGTGTGTAGTCGGTAAATCTTGACACTGCACCAGAGTGCTGTCCAATACCAATAAAACCGAGTTCTTTAACAAGGTTTTGTAGTGGTCTATTGAACTCACCATAGGGGTAGGCGAGTAACTTCACATTATGACCCACTTCTTCTTTGATGCGTTGTTCTGAGAATAGGATATCTTCACGGATGCGCTTCAACCATTGTGCTTGGGTTTCACCGTCTTGTTTTAAATGTAGGTAATCATGCTTTGCGCTGTGATTGGCAATTAATGCGCCGCGTTTTGCTAAAGCTCTGAGCTCCTCCCAAGTCATTACATACGATTTATTTTCATCGATAAGCTGAGGGTTTACAAAAATGGTATACGGGTAGCCAAACGCTTCAAGAATAGGCGCCGCTTGCTCGATGTTATTGTCATAACCATCATCAAAAGTGATGGCCACGGTTTTGGCAGGCAGAGCTTTACCTTGTTGTGTATGCTGCAGTAACTTATCCAAGTGAATAACATTAAAGTCATTGTCTTTAAGATAGGTTAAATGGGTTATAAACGTTTCTTCACTCACTGATGTTACCGCTGGTAACTTCTCGCTGACGTGGTGATACTGTAAAATTACCGCTGAAAGAGATGGGTTTGAAAACAATAACAAAGCGAAAACAAAGCAATGAAAGAGATATTTAAAAATCATAAAACGTACCATATAAGTTTGCTATTGCTAGCGGGTCCGATGATTTTATCAAATATATCTGTGCCATTGTTAGGGTTAGTTGATACAGCGGTGATCGGCCACCTATCTGAAGCTCACTTTCTGGCTGGGATTGCATTAGGGTCGGGCAGTATTTCACTGCTTTTTTGGCTTGCCAGCTTTCTAAGGATGAGCGCCACGGGCGTGCTCGCACAGTCTTATGGAGCAAAAAACTGGCCTAGATTACAGCAGCAGCTTTTAGCGAGTTTGCTTATTGCTTGGACTTTTTCAATTTCACTAATCTTACTCTCTCCTTGGCTACTGGATGGCATAAAAGCCTTATCTAATGCTTCCCCGGATGTTTTTGCCCAGGCACAAAGCTATTTTGAAATTCGAATATTTAGTGCGCCAGCCGCGATGACGAACTTGGTGCTATTGGGTCTTATGCTGGGCATGCAATACGGAAAAGGGCCATTCTACTTACTGCTATTCACGAATATCACTAACATTATTTTAGATGTACTGTTTGTGATTGGTTTTGGGTGGCAAGTGGCAGGCGCTGCTTGGGCATCGGTGATTGCAGATTACACGGCACTGCTAGTCGCAGTCGTATTAATTAAAAAGCAACTGGCACAGTATCAAGTTAATTGGCGTTGGTTACTACCAAACAAAGCGCAGTTTTTGACATTGTTGTCACTGAATCGAGATATTTTTATTCGTTCACTGTTATTACAGCTCTGCTTTAGTTTTATGACTTTTTATGGCGCACGATTGGGCGAAACGACACTGGCGGTCAATGCCGTTTTATTAAACTTTTTAATGTTGGTGAGTTTTGCTTTAGATGGTATTGCGTATGCTGCAGAAGCAAAAGTAGGTCAGGCAAAGGGGGAGGGCTCAGAAGCAAAAGTGAAAATTTGGGTCAACTTAAGTTTGTTTTGGGGGGCTGTATTCGCGTTGCTCTATAGCTTAATCTTTGCTGTGTTTGGTTTAAGTATCGTCAAGCTTTTAACAAATATTCCAGAGGTTATCAGTGCCTCAACAACTTATCTATTCTGGCTCATTCTTCTACCTTTATTGGCAATGTGGTGTTTTATATTCGATGGGATTTTTGTCGGTTTAACCCGAGCTCAAGATATGCGTAACAGTATGTTCTTTTCTGCCATTTTTGGGTTTATGGTGCCTATTTGGCTAACATTGGAGTATGAAAACCATGGCCTGTGGTTTGCTATGAGTTGCTTTATGTTATTGAGGGGCGTTACTTTGGCTTATCGTTATCGTCAAATTCAACGGCAGGGTTTATTGTTGCAATAACTTGTGAGAAGCGGTTAGCAAAGATACCTAAATAGCCCCAACCCGCAAAGAAAGTTGCTGGTGCGAGAAAAATAAGGCCAATTATTTGCACCCAGGCTTGATGATAATAACCCCAGGCAATACACGCTGCAGAAATGGCAAACAGCCCCAAACCAATAAAGAAGCGTTTGAGGCTGAGTTTAGGTTGTTGCCCTAGACGGTAAATAATGGGCTTCAACATAATTAGTAGTATGAGTGCTCGCCAGCTTGGTGCTCAGTGATATCACGTACCCCAGTGATCTCTTCGAACTTAGCAACCATCTCTTTTTCGATGCCTTCTTTTAACGTTACATCGATCATTGAACAACCATTACAGCCACCACCAAATTGCACCACAGCGATACCTTCAGCTGTGATTTCAACTAGGCTTACTTGGCCGCCATGATTGGCAAGTTGTGGGTTTACCTCAGTCGTTAGCATGTGCTCAACACGCTCAGCTAAAGAAGCATCATCTTTAAGGCGTTTAGCTTTTGCGTTAGGCGCTTTAAGTGTTAACTGAGTGCCCATTTTGTCAGTTACGAAGTCGATTTCAGCTTCATCTAAAAATGGGGCGCTTTCTTCATCAACAACCGCGTCGAAACCATTAAATGGTAAGCGAATATCAGTTTCTTCAACAGCATCAGGCGGACAGTAAGACACACCACATTCAGCTTGAGAAGTACCAGGGTTTACAACGAAAACACGAATGTTTGTGCCTTCAGTTTGATCAGCCAATAGCTTGGCAAAGTGACTTTGTGCAGTTTCAGAAATTGTGATCATAATCGAACTATACTTGACTAAATTACTCGGTTAATGGCTATGATACTCCGCTGGTGGCATTGTCGCCAGTGTTGAACGTAAAAATTTGGCTTATCTGATTTTGCTTGTTAGCTTACTTGCTACAATTTTAAGCAAAAGGTTTTAGTATGCGCACGCTCCTCGCACTCACATTGTTTTGCTGCACTTACTTACTCTCAAGTAGTGTAATAGCACAACCGGTTTCCTATTACTTCCAACAAAATGTCCAGTTTGACCCCGCTATTCCTAAGCCTGAAGAGGTATTAGGTTATCAAGTCGGTCAGTGGCATGTGCGTCATGATCAATTGGTACAGTATATGCGGGTGTTAGCTGAAAAAAGCCCTAGAGTGAGCATTGAAACCATAGGTTTTAGTCATGAGCAACGACCGCTACTGCTACTAAAGTTTAGTAACCCAGAGAATATTGCTCAGTTAGATCAACTTCGTGAGCAGCATCGCGCACAAGTATTTTCCAAGCAGTCAGCGAAAGATTTACCTGCTTTCATTTGGATGGGGTATAGCGTACATGGTAACGAATCATCTGGCAGTAATGCCGCCTTATTAGTAGCGTATTACTTAGCTGCCGCACAAGGAGAAGCAGTAGAGCAACTGCTAAATAACTCTGTGGTGTTACTAGACCCAGCCCTAAACCCAGATGGTTTGGCACGTTTCGCTCAATGGGCAAATAGTAATAGAGGGCAAACCTTATCTGCAGACCCGCAGCATAGAGAGCATGTTGAGCAGTGGCCTTCAGGCCGAACAAACCATTATATGTTCGATTTGAACCGAGACTGGCTGTTACTACAGCATCCTGAATCACGTGCTCGAATTGCCGCATTTCATAAGTGGCAGCCACATGTCTTAACGGACTTTCATGAAATGGGCCCTAACAGCACGTATTTCTTCCAGCCGGGGATCCCAACGCGTACTCACCCACTTACGCCTAAGAAAAATACCCAGTTAACAACAGCGCTTGCAGATTTTCATGCGCAAGCTTTAGATGCGCAAAATCAGCTTTATTTTACACAAGAAAGCTTTGATGACTTTTACTACGGAAAAGGCTCAACATACCCTGATATAAATGGCTCGGTGGGCATTCTCTTTGAACAGGCAAGTAGTCGAGGCCACGTGCAAGAGACCATTAATGGTCAATTGACGTTTGCACAAAGCATTAAAAACCAAGTTACAACCAGCTTGTCTACTTTTGCTGGCGCGATGGCAAACAAGCAGCAATTAATTGACTACAAGAATAACTTCTACCATCAAGCTGAAACTTTAGCTGATAAAGAGAAGTTTATGGGCTATGTTGTTGCCAAGGGTCAAGATCCACAACGTTTCAATGAGTTTATGTCTGTGCTGTCACAGCATCAAGTTAAAGCGTATGGCTTAAATAAAGCCATCAAAGCATCTGATCAAAGCTTTGCTCAGGGTGATGTGTATATTCCATTGAAACAAGCGCAATTCCGTTTAATTAAAGCCATTTTTTCTGAGCAAACAAGTTTTCAAGATAATACCTTTTATGATGTATCGGGTTGGACACTACCACATGCTTACAACTTAAAGTTTGGTCAAGTATCTAGCCGCTGGGGGCTAGATGTATCAAAGCAAGCTTGGCAGTCAGAAGAGGCTGGTTTTTCTGCAGTCAAAGAGAGTTATGCTTATGCATTTGATTGGCAGCCAAGCGCAGCGCCTAAGCTATTAAATGCACTTTTACAGCAAGGGATTGACGCACGTGTTGCACTTAAAGGTTTTAAAGCAAAAACGGCACTAGGAAATCGAGCATTCAAAGCGGGAAGTATTGTTGTCGCTTCAGGTGTGCAAAAGCAATCACACATTGTGACCATTATGCAACGAGCACAAGCTGACTATGGCGTACAAATTCACGCAATTCAAAGTGGCTTAACCAGCGAAGGCGTTGATCTAGGCTCTCGTCAGTTAAGACCAATTAAAGCTCCGAAAGTCTTACTAGTAGGGGGGGCTGGCAGCAGCCAATATGAAGTGGGCGAAGTTTGGTACCATTTAGATACGCAGTTAGGTATAGCGCCGACTCTCATAGAGCAAGATAGATTGCACCGTGCAGAACTTTCGAAATACACACACATTATCTTAGCCCATGGCAGTTATCGTCGTATGTCAGAAAAAGCCAAAACTAAAATTGCTGCGTGGGTGAGTAAAGGCGGAGTGATCTGGGGCCACAAAGGCGGTGCTAAATGGTTAGTTGATAATCAACTTCTGAGCGCACAATTGATCTCGCCTAAGCAAGTGGCAGAGCAGTTTGATACTGCTGGTTTAAGTTATGGCGATAGAGAAGTATTATCAGGTAAGCAGCGTATTGCTGGTGCTATCTTTGCGTCAAAACTTGATTTAACACACCCACTCAGTTTTGGTTATGAGCGTGAATTGCTGCCGTTATTTAAAAACAGTACCCAGCTGTTTGAGATGCCCGACAAGCCATTTCTAACAGTTAGCCAATATCAGCCAAAACCCTTATTGGCAGGATATGCTGCGACAGAGAATGTCACTCAAATTGCAAACACGGCAGCATTGATAGGCCACCGTTATGGTCAGGGCAGTGTTGTTGGTATGATCGATAACCCTGTGTTTAGAGGTTTCTGGAAAGGCAGCAGCCGCTTACTAACGAACACATTATTTTTTGGTCACACTTTGGCTGTGCAAGGGCGTTAATGCTGTGGCATAAGCCCATATCTCTTCTGCGCCTACGGCATAACATGCTTTTGCAGCAGCGTTGATAGTTGAACCTGTGGTGATCACATCATCGATGATCGCCACTTTCTTTCCTTGTAGATTTTGCTTCACTTCAAATGCGCGTTTTACATTTTGCTTGCGTTGTTTGAGACTCAAACCACTTTGCGCTTTTGTGGCATTGATGCGTCTTAAAGTATCGGTACTCACTTTTGTATGAGGTAAATGACTCAACCAAGTTTGTGTAACTTGGTTAAATCCACGGTCGATTAAACGGTTTTTATGCAGCGGTAAAATGATATATACATCGGGTGAGAAGGTAGATGTACTTTTAAAGTGAGCAAGTTGAGTCGCAATAACAGCATTGATAGCCGTTTGATAATGGCTCTGTTTGGTAAACTTAAATTCACTCAGCCATTGTTTCATTGCGCCTTTATACCATGCACATGCCAGTAATCCATGACAATGAGGCAAATTAAACATGCGTGCTATGTCAGGCTGGAATAATAAGTTTGGCTGCTCTAATGAGATAAAAGGAAAGTCTGAGAGACAAAATTGACATATCCCCTCGTTACTTGAAAGTGGGTTATGACACATATGGCAGTGACTTGGGAATAAGGCATCCGCTAAATTTCTTAATAGTGACATTGTGTTCATCCTTGGTATCAGTATCATACGCTTAAGTTTGGTTTAGAGTACAAATAATGCAAAAAGAGATAGTGCTACTTCATGGTTGGGGTATGAACCGGCAGGTTTGGCAGTTATTAGAGCAAGAGTTACAAGGCGTTGTTGAAGGGCAGGTAAAAAGTTTAGACTTACCGGGCTTTGGCCATGCTCAAATGCCAGAACAACCATACTCTCTTGCCTCCGCTGCAGCGCTTATTGCTGAACAACTAGCTGATAATTCAACCTTAGTTGGTTGGTCACTTGGAGGCTTGATTGCGCTTCACATTGCAAAGTACTATCCACAAAAGGTAAATAAATTAGTATTGATCGCTTCAACGCCGTTCTTTGCCGAATCAGATAATTGGTCAGGTATTAAGGTAGAGGTGTTAGAAAACTTTAAAGCACAATTACTTGAGAATAGTGCTAAGACCATAGAGCGTTTTTTAGCGATACAAGCTATGGGGTCAGAACACGCTAAGCAAGATGTCAAACAATTAAGAGCTTGGTTATTAGAAGCACCAGAGGCAAATTCCGAAGCCTTGAGTGCAGGGCTCGATATTCTTTTAAATGATGATTACCGAGACGTTTTTAGTACACTTGAACAGCCAATATATGGCTTATTTGGTAAGTTAGACTCTTTGGTGCCAAGACGAAGCATTGCTAAAATGAAGGCCTTAAACGGCAACTTCCAAGCAGAGGTTTTACCAAAAGCGTCACATGCACCGTTTATTTCACACCGGGCTGAAAGTTTAAATTTCCTAAAATCAGTACTTTAATAAAAGGCGGCAAAAAATTGCCGCTTTTTAATGCCGAAAACTTTATTTTGTACCATATTTGCGCAATAATTAAACATATTTAGATTTTTTGCGAAGGTGCTTATCATGCCAATTGGTGATGTGCTAAATAATGGTATAGACGGTTACAACCGTGCCAGTCAAGGTATTGAACGTGCCACGGCAGAGATAAATCGCGCAGCTGCGTCGGAGCAAGATGAATCTCAGCTTGCACAACAACGTCAGTTGCAAGGTGCTAGCTCCAACGAAGCAGTGACTGCGCCTGTATCTCAACCAGCAAAAATTGATGAAGCCTTAGTTAATCTTAAAGTCGAAGAGTTTAACGCCAAAGCAAACACTCAGTCGATCCGCACTGCAGATGAAGTGTTAGGTACTTTGATAGATATATCAGTTTAAAATACTATGAACATTACAACGCCGCAGCCGGCGATTAACCTAAATACAACCAACGTCTACACAGAAACAGCTAGGCGTGATAATCAGCTGCGCGAAGTAATACCTAAACCAGCCCCATCTAATGCAAGTCATACCGAAAATAAAGCGCTAAATGATGGTGATAAATCACGTTCTCATCTTAACGATGATAGCGGTACTTATGACAGTACAGGTCAGTTACAGCAAAATAAGGTTATTGCTGAAGATGATGAGCAACGCGAGCAACAGAGCAAGGGTGGTTCGCAAGAAGAAACTTCAGAACAAGAAAAACAAAACCAAGAAGCTGAGCAGCAGCAAGTGGAAGAGTTAAAAGCTCGAGACAGAGAGGTGCGTTTGCATGAGCAGGCGCATGCGCGTGTCGGTGGGCAATATGCAGGCTCTCCAACTTATGAATACCAGCGAGGACCAGACGGTAACAACTATGCCGTGGGTGGTCAGGTTATGATTGATGTTGCTGAGGTACCCAATGATCCAAAAGCAACCATAGATAAAATGCAGACGGTGCGTGCTGCGGCACTTGCCCCAGCTGAACCGTCAGGTGCTGATAGAGCAATAGCTGCTGATGCAACTCAAAAAATGTCGTCTGCACAAGCTGATTTGGCTCAGCAAGTGATTAGCGGCGACGAAGAAGCTGAATCTGAAAGTGGCTCGGTGGGTAGATACGAAACACGCAGATTAAGTGAAGAAGATAACTCAGATAATGAAATACAAACGCTAGAGCGAGCTTCATTGCAAAGTGAGGGTGATCCTTATGCGGTTGCTTTACCCATAGAGCCTGATCCAGAAATTCAGGCTAGGGCATTACGGATCAGTGATTTTTATCAGCACGTTGCTGTGCCAAATACCAACAGTAACTTATCAGTGTCAGTTTAAGATATACAATAAAAAAGCCGCTCGAAGCGGCTTTTTTATTGTTTCTGTGCCAGTCATACTAGCTTAAGCATGACTGGCACAGGTATTATTTTTTCAATTTTGCAAAAGCTTCTGCAAAAGCATTGCCCATTGCGGCATTGCCAGCATCTTTCTTAGGACGCTGTCCTTTTGCTTGCTTGTTCGCAGTTTTGTTTTGCTGAGGTTTGCTCGAAGTAGACTTACCCTGAGGCGCAGCCTGCTGCACTTCATCATCTAGGCGCATTGTAAAGCTAATGCGTTTTCTAGCCACATCGACTTCTAACACTTTCACTTTAACAATATCACCGGCTTTTACGACTTCGCGCGGATCAGAAATAAATTTATTGGTGATCGCAGAAATATGAACTAGACCATCTTGATGTACGCCGACATCAACAAAAGCGCCAAAGTTAGCCACATTTGATACCACGCCTTCTAAAATCATGCCGACTTTAAGGTCTTGAATGGTTTCAACACCGGCTTTGAAGACTGCCGTTTTGAATTCAGGTCGAGGGTCACGGCCCGGCTTGTCTAGTTCAGAAATGATGTCAGTGACCGTTGGTAAACCAAATTTGTCATTAGTGAATTGAGCAGGCTCGAGCTGCTTTAAAACTTCGCTGTTACCGATCAGGTCGCTCACTTCGATATTTTTTTCAGTACAGATCTGTTTGACCACAGGGTATGCTTCAGGGTGAACCGCTGAGCTATCAAGTGGATCTGCACCGTTTACAATGCGTAAGAAACCAGCTGCTTGTTCAAATGCTTTTGGCCCTAAGCGCGCGACCTTTTTCAATTGTGTACGATTACTGAATGAGCCGTTTTCATCTCTGAACTGCACAATATTGCTTGCCAGCGTTTTGTTTAAACCTGAAACACGAGTGAGCAGTGGCACTGAAGCGGTATTTACATCAACACCCACCGAGTTTACACAATCTTCAACTACAGAGATTAGTGACTGACCTAGCTGACTTTGAGAAACGTCGTGTTGGTATTGGCCTACACCAATTGATTTAGGCTCAATTTTTACCAGCTCTGCAAGCGGGTCTTGTAGTCGGCGAGCAATTGAAACTGCACCTCGTAACGACACGTCTAAATTTGGGAATTCATTTGCGGCAAACTCTGAGGCAGAGTAAACAGATGCACCTGCTTCACTGACCATGATTTTGCTTATGTTGAGCTCTTTGTTGTTAGCCAGTAGTTCAGCTGCAAGTTTATCTGTCTCACGAGAAGCTGTACCGTTGCCAATGGCGATTAGCTCTACTTTATGTTGACGGCATAGCTGCTCTAAAGTGCGTACAGACTTGTCCCAATGATTTTGCGGTGCATGTGGGAAAATGGTATTCGTGGTTAACAGCTTACCTGTCGCATCAACTACAGCCACTTTACAGCCCGTACGCAGACCTGGGTCGATACCCATAGTCACACGAGGACCAGCAGGGGCTGCCATTAAAAGATCTTTTAAGTTCTTGGCAAATACATCAATGGCTTGTGTCTCTGCTTTTTCTCGCATGGTGCCTAAAAACTCATTTTCTAGGTGTAGAGATAGTTTTACTTTCCAAGCCCATTGAACCACTGACATTAACCAAGCACTTGCTGTTGCTGAGCTTACATTTAATTGATAATGATCAGCGATGATTTGTGCACAATATTGCGCTGGGTTTTCGCTACCCGGCTCAGGGTTAATGTTCAACTGTAATATGCCTTCGTTGCGGGCACGTAGCATAGCTAACGCACGGTGCGACGGGACTTTCGTGAGCTTCTCAGAGTGCTCAAAGTAGTCGCGGTATTTAGCGCCAGCGTCTTCTTGGCCTTTAATTACTTTGGCTTCGATCACACCCTGTGTGTCGATTTGTTTTCTAAGTTTTGCCAGTAGCTTAGCGTCTTCGGCGAAGCGTTCAATTAAAATAAATTTAGCGCCGTCTAGTGCTGCTTTGACATCTTCAATGCCTTTTTCAGCATTTACGAATTGAGCAGCATGGCTTTCAGGGTCTAAACCAGCATCCTTATAAAGTGCATCAGCAAGTGGCTCTAAACCCGCTTCAATGGCAATTTGACCTTTAGTACGGCGCTTAGGCTTGTAGGGTAGATATAAATCTTCTAACTCGGTTTTACTCTGCGCGCTGTTGATATCGTCGGCAAGGGCATCACTTAACTTACCTTGCTCTGAAATGGTATCAAGAATGAAGCGTCTTCTGTCTTCTAGTTCTCTTAAATAACCAAGTCGTTGTTCTAGAAGACGTAATTGCGTGTCGTCTAGACCGCCGGTTACTTCTTTACGGTAACGAGCAATAAATGGAACTGTGGCACCTTCATCAAGAAGTGCAGTGGCAGCAATGACTTGCTGTTCTTTTGCATTTAGCTCTTGTGCCAAACGTGCAGAGATGTTGCTCATGCAAAATCCTTATAAATTCAGATGTATACGTGCTGTCTAAGCGTATTTTATGTGGGCGATCATAGCATAGCGTCTATGAATAAGAAGCTTATTTAAGGTATTCGATAGTATTTACATACCAGAGCTTTTCTCCCTCTGGTGTGCGCACGACAAACTCGTCGTCGACTTCCTTACCTAATAGTGCTCGTGCCATTGGTGCGTCTATAGAAATATAGTCTTTTCGGTCATAAATTTCATCTGGACCGACAATTCTGAAACGTTTTATTTCTTCTTGTTCATTTTCAATTTCAACCCAAGCGCCAAAGTACACTTTGCCGGCTTGTTGTGGGTCATATTGAACAATCTTTAAATCGGGCAAACGTTTTCTTAAATAGCGTACCCTACGGTCTATCTGTCGCAATAAACGCTTATTAAAGGTGTAATCAGCATTTTCAGAGCGATCACCTAAGCTGGCTGCCCAATTCACTATTTTGGTGATTTCAGGGCGTTTTTCATACCATAGGTGGTCATGCTCTTTTTGCAGTTGGTTATAACCCTCAGGGGTAATTAAATTGGTTTTCATACATAAACTAGGGTCATTTCTACTCCACTGACACGGTAATAAAAAATCATCTGGGTGTCGAGCTAGCAAAATATTAAAAAATTGTAATGTTCGGTAACAAAACTCTTCATAGTAATGGTGTCGAGAAATGACATTTTCAATTATATTAAGCAAAGATATTGGATAAAAAGAAGAAATCAATCATGGGAAATGAAACTACCAAGGTATTAGTTGTCGACGATGATATGCGTTTACGCAGTTTGTTAGAGCGTTATCTCGTTGAACAAGGTTTTATTGTTCGTGCTGCGGCTAACAGTGAGCAAATGGATCGCTTACTGGAGCGCGAAAACTTCCATTTAATGGTGTTAGATTTAATGCTTCCTGGCGAAGACGGCTTGTCTATTTGCCGTCGCTTACGCCAAAAAGAGAACGAGATCCCAATCGTCATGCTAACAGCCAAGGGTGATGAAGTTGACCGTATCATAGGGCTAGAGTTAGGGGCTGATGATTACATCCCGAAACCATTTAACCCAAGAGAGCTATTGGCGCGTATCAAGGCAATTTTACGCCGTCGTGCTAAAGAAGTGCCGGGTGCACCAGCTGCCGAAGAAAACGAAGTAGAGTTTGGTATTTTTAAACTGAACCTGGCGACCCGTGAAATGCAAAAGGGCGATGAAGTTATCTCGCTAACCAGTGGTGAGTTTGCGGTATTGAAAGCTTTAGTGAGCCACCCAAGAGAGCCACTGAGCCGCGACAAACTTATGAATCTTGCACGTGGCCGTGATTACAGTGCCCTTGAGCGTAGTATTGATGTTCAAGTTTCGCGTTTACGCCGTATGATCGAAGAAGATGCAGCGAACCCAAGATATATTCAAACTGTTTGGGGTCTGGGTTATGTGTTTGTGCCAGACGGTGAAAAGTAGTTTCGTTTATGAGCTTTTTTCCACGTAGCGCGTTTGGGCAAACGGTTTTCTTTGTTGGTGCTTTATTGCTTATCAACCAAATCGTTTCTTATATCACAGTGACACTGTATGTGTTTAAGCCAACCTTCGAGCAAGTGAATTTGATGTTGGCTAAGCAAGTCAAAACAGTATTCATTGATTGGGAAGAAGGGGTCGAAATAAACAAAGCCACCTCAGAGAAGTTCTTTGAAATAACAGGCATTGAAGTAATGACCCAAAGACAAGCGTATATGAATGGTTTAGAGAAAGCCAAAGAATATAGCTTGTTGTCAAAGAGTATGTCTGAGCAGCTTAATGGCTCCGCAAGAGTGAGGATCAGTCAAGGCGACCCTGTGGTCTATTGGGTGGAAGCGCCGCAAGCGCCTGGCTATTGGGTAAGAGTTCCGTTGACAGGCTTTAGTGAAACAAAAATGGAGTTTTTGATTTTCTACTTGTCGAGTATTGGCTTTTTAAGTGTATTGGGGGGCTGGTGGTTTGCAAGGCATCTTAACCGCCCACTAAAAGCGTTACAAACAGCAGCCGGTCGTGTCGGTGTGGGTGACTTTTCTACTCGACTCGTGGAGCGAGGATCTACTGAAGTTGTTGAAGTAACACAAGCATTCAACAAAATGTCAAAAGGCATTGCAGAACTCGAGAATGACCGACGCCTTTTGATGGCTGGTGTTTCTCATGACTTGCGCACACCATTGACCCGTATTCGTTTAGCGACCGAAATGATGTCAGACGAAGAAGACTACTTAAAAGAAGGGATCATTGATGACATTGAAGATATGAATGCCATTATTGACCAGTTTATTGAATATCTTCGTCACCACAACAGCGGGGAAATGCACCCAGATGATGTGAATAGTCTAGTGTCTGAGGTTGTGCATGCTGAGCAGCAACATCAGCGTGAAATTAATTTAACAGCCGCTGAGAGTTTACCAAGAGTGATCATGAATACGGTTGCGTTAAAACGCGTTGTTACCAATATGATCGAAAATGCCATCCGTTATTCCGATGAGGCCATTGATGTCAGTACGGCATACAACCCTCGTAAGAAAATGGTGATTGTCACAGTAAAAGACCGTGGACCGGGTATTCCTGAAGCTGAATTGGAAAGTGTCTTTGAGCCTTTTAAGCAAGGTGACCAAGCTCGGGGTAGTGAAGGCAGTGGTTTGGGTTTGGCAATTATAAAACGCATTGTCGCGACACATGGCGGTACGGTGAAGCTTCGTAATCGTCAAGAAGGCGGCTTAAGTGCTGAAGTATATTTACCGGCTTTAGCCTAATATTTGATTTAGAAAGCGAAAAGGATGGCTCAGCCATCCTTTTTTGTACGTATTTATTAGATGAGCAGAGCTTAAATAACGCGTGAGAATCGCGTATTTTTAATCTGCTGTTGTAAATATGCGTCAAAGCACATACAGATAATGCGAATGAATAAATTGCCTTTGCTGGTGACTTCAATACGCTGCGCTGACAATGTCACGAGCTCATCTTCTGCCAGAGGTTTGAGTGCTTCTAGGGCTTCGCTAAAGTAATCGTTAAAGTCGATATTATATTTAACTTCGATTGCCTTGATGTCTAATTCAAAATGACAAATAAGTTGTTTGATAACATCGGCTCTGAGCTCATCGTCATTATTCAGACGCATCCCTTTATGGGTCGCACAGCCAATCTCGTTAATGTCTGAGTAATAGGCTTTGAGCTCTTTTTGGTTTTGCAAAATCGCATTACCAATTTGTGAAATAGACGAAACTCCTAGGCCTAATAAGTCGCAATTACCATGTGTTGTATAGCCTTGGAAGTTACGATGAAGCTCACCATTTCTTTGCGCAACTGCAAGCTCGTCGTCTTTTTTAGCAAAGTGGTCCATACCGATAAACTGATAACCGGCCTCAGTCATTTGCTGTAGCGTATTTTTGAAGATCTCAAGCTTTTGCTGCGGACTAGGCATGTCCGCTTCTTTTAGCTTGCGCTGTGCGGAAAATCTATCTGGGAGGTGGGCATAGTTAAACACCGATACTCTGTCTGGGCTCAGCGCTATCAGTTGTTCAATGCTTTGCTGAAAGCTTTCTGGGGTTTGGTGAGGTAAGCCGTAGATCATATCTGTATTGATTGACTTAAACCCGAGTGCTCTTGCTTGCTTTACAAGCGCTAAAACTTCTTCGACACATTGCGGACGGTTTACTGCAGCTTGTACTTCATCATTGAAATCTTGAATACCAAACGAGACTCGGTTGAAGCCTAAGTTTTTCAAAGTAACTAACATGTCGTCAGCAATAGAGCGCGGGTCGATTTCAATACCGCGTTGCGCGTCTTCGGTGAAGTTGAAGTGTGCTTCAACAATATGAATCAGGCGTGTCATTTGCTCGGCAGTTAAAAACGTTGGCGTACCGCCACCTAAATGCAATTGCTCAACACGGTAATGCGCAAACACAGAGGACTGCGCCTGTACTTCTTTTTCTAGATTATCTAAATAGACGTCAGCTTTTGACTGATGGCGTGTCACGATTTTATTGCAACCACAGTAGTAACAAAGCTGGTGGCAAAATGGGATATGAATATAGAGTGATAAAGCCTGATTTTTTGACTGCTTCACTGCGGTATGTAAATCTGCTTGTTGATAACCGCTTTCTAATGACAACGCAGTTGGATAAGAAGTATATCTTGGCCCAGACACATTATATTTTTTGATTAGGGACTCATCCCAAGTTGGTAAATTAATCACGATACGCACTCATCTATTAGATTAGAGCGTGTAGTGTATGACGAGAAGTGAAAGTGGGTTTTGATCTGTAGCAAAGCAGGGCATAAATCATGCCCTGCTCAGTATAGTTAAAGCTTGAATTGGTTTACTGTACTATTAAGTGATTTAGCCAATCCATTTAGATCATGTGCCTCATCAGCCAAAGTGTGAGCGTGATTAGCAGTGCTGTTAACTAGGTCATTAATTGCATTCAAGCTGGTATTAATGTCTTCAGCCACAATGGTCTGCTGCTCAGTCGCGGTGGCGATTTGATGGCTCTGATCTTGAACTGTTGCCACAGAGCTGGCGATTTCTTGCAATGAATCGAGCACTTCTTGAGTCTGTGATACAGAGCCTTCAGCCTGATCTTGGCCTTGTTGCATCATGGTTGATGCTTGCTGTGCAATTTGTTGTAGTCGCGTGATCATATTGCGAATATCGTCTGTTGATTCTTGCGTTCTACTTGCCAGCGAGCGCACTTCATCAGCGACTACTGCGAAGCCTCGACCTTGTTCACCGGCACGTGCCGCTTCAATGGCTGCGTTGAGTGCCAGTAAATTGGTTTGCTCGGCAATGCCATTGATCACGTCAATTACCGCGCCAATATTAGTGGTTTCTTTTTCAAGACCAGCAACAACTTTCGCAGCCTCACCGATGTGGCTAGCCAATTCAGTCATCACTGTTTGTGCTTGGCTTGAGCGCGTCGCACCGTCGTTCGTCATGCGTTGTACTTGCTCAGCAGCGTGACTTGCTTCTTGTGCATTACGTGAGATTTCAGTCACAGTTGCGGCCATTTCTGTTACCGCAGCACTGACACTGTCAACTTGCTCTTTCTCTTGTTGGATCTCACTATTGGTACTAGCAGACACAGAGCTTAATTGCTCAGAGGCATGACCTAGTTGAGAGGCTTGTTGTGCAGTGGTTTGCATCATTGTACGCAGCTTTTCGATAAAGGTGTTCATATGAGAGGCAAGCTGACCAACTTCATCATTGCTTTCAATATTGATCCGACGCGTTAAGTCGCCTTCACCTGACGCAATGTCACGCATAGTGTCGGCAAGAGATACAATCGGTTTGGTGATCATCTGTGTCGCCCATAAGATCATAAGTACCACAATGCTGATAATCACCAGGAAGGCAATAACTGTACTCATGACAGCTTCATTTACTGGCTCTTCAATAAATGATACTGGGATCATGACACCCACATGCCAGTCGAGTAATGGCTCATCGAGTTTTACGCTGTTATACACCACGTAATAGTCTTGGCCTTTGAAGGTAACGACTGATGTGCCTGACTCATTATTTTTAATTTCAGAGTTTAATGCACGGAAGCCTGTGGTATCTGCAAACTGTTTTTCTAGCCCGTCTAAGCCTTCTTTTCCATTCGGACCCTCATCGGTAATAGACAGCTTGTGGCCAGTTTGCTTTGATAAATGAACAACGTTCAAGTTGTTATCTAGCAGGAAGCCGTAACCTTGGCCTTGGAAGCGGATCTGCTCAACCAATTGGTTAATTTGCTCCATCTGCAAATCTATACCAGCGATCCCCAATAACTTACGCGATGAATTGTAGACAGGTAGCTTGATCACCGCAGACACGTCGCCTGTGTTGGCATCGACTGAAACTGGGCTAACATGCAACTTACCAATCGCCATAGCCTCAGGCCACCACCCGCGTTTATAAGCAAAGTATGGACGTCCATCAGAGAAATGAGAGGTGCGCTCGTTTTCTTTGAAGTACTCACCTGTGATAGCAGACGCAAAGAAAGTTGACAGCACATTGTCATTATTTGCCGTCAGCCTATCAAAATCTCGATTCACTAGGTTATAACCTGGTTGACTTGACAGCTCAGCTTCGCGCTCGGTGTATTGCTCAAAAAAGTCTACAACATGGGCGCTTTGTGCAAAGGTGCTGACTAGTTCACCGTATTGGGCGAAAAACGATTCCATCGACAGTTTTTCAGCATAAATATAGCTTTGCGCTTCACGTTCTACACTGTCGCGAGAAATAGTAGCTAGGTGATTTACAAAGTAGCTGGAGGCGATAATAAGCAGCACAGAAATTGTACCACCGATCAGTAGGAGTATTTTTCTCCTGAGGGATAAGTTGTTAAGCATGATATATTCTTTTTATTGGTAACCGCACTACTTACAATCAAAGCATATCTAGGCCATTTTGACCACTGTTAACGTTAGATTGACAAAACTTTGTTTCTGTTTTGGTGTCAAAAGTGTGGAGTTAATACAGAGGTATCAGATGAATTTAGTAGTTTTAGGGGCTGGTTGGCTAGGCGGAGCACTGATTGAAAAAGCGCAACAACAGCAATGGCTCGTTCAAGGAACAAGTCGACATCAAGAAAACTTGAATGAAGTTATTCGACAGTTTGCATTGCAAGAAGATAAGTTAATTCATTCTGTGGATTTAAAAGATGCTTATTGGGTGTGTGCTATTCCTCCGAGAGCACGTCATGCTGACAGTAATTATCTTGAGACTTTGTCGGCTGCGTTAAGGCTTTCTGATAAATTAGCGTGCAAAGGGTTCTTGTTGTGCTCAAGCACAGGTGTGTATTCAGAGCAAGATGGTACCTATACCGAAAGTGGTGAATTAGACAGTGAAACCACGCGTAAAAAGATTTTGCTTGAGGCTGAGCAAAGAGTTCTTGATGCTAAGGGTAAGGTTTTACGTTTAGCGGGACTGGTGGGGCCAAATCGAGAACCAGGGCAATTTGTTGCAGGTAAAACCCTAAAAAGTAGCAGTCAAGCGACTGTAAATATGGTGCACCAAGCTGATGTCGTTGCCGCCATTGAGACGGTAATACTGAACTGGGAAAAAGCCAATGCAGTTTATAACGTGTGTCATCCTAACCACCCAGCTCGTCAAGACTATTACCAGCAAAGATGCGCAAAGTTAGGCACACAGCCCCCTTCATTTGCCAGTGACACCGCCAGTACAAGAGTGATTGATGGTTCAGCCATTGAAGCCTTGGGTTTTAGCTATCAAGCTGAGATTTAAATTTGCGTTATTTCACCTTTTTCTTAAAGGTGAGATGACCGCCTAGACGGTATTTGCTGCCCGGCGAAATGAGCCGAGTAAAGCTGACAATACCATTAGCACTCCACGTTCTTCTGATCATTTGTAAGCAAGGCTCTTCGTTATATAAGCCAAGCCACTGGCAAACATCTTGGCTTGGCATAATGGCTTCAATGGTGTGTTTTGCTTCCGTCAGTGGTGCTACTGCCGAAAGGTACTCATGTGGTGTAACCCTAGTAAAATCTTGTGCCAGATAATCAGGTGCAAGTGCTGGGGCGACGAAGCGCTCTTCAGCTTGGAGTGCTTGGCCATTTTCGTGGTGAACAATCACGCTGCGATAGACTTTACTGTCTATATCAACACCGAGAGCGATAGCGATAGGCGCCATGGCAGCGATTTCTTCTAGGGCCAAAACCTCACCACTGTACGCACCATTTCTCTCTTTTACTTCATCGGCGATATTTTTAATCTCCAACATAGAAGACTGTGACTTGAGGCTGGCTACAAATGTACCTAGACCTTGGCTCCGCGTTAATACACCACTGTCAGTCAATTCGCTCAAAGCGCGTCTAGCTGTCATACGGCTTACACTAAATTGCTCAGCAAGTTCGTTTTCAGAGGGAACACGTTGGTCCTCTTTCCAAATACCGGCACTAATTTGGTCGGTGATATGCTGTTTTATCAATGCAAATTTAGGTTCGTTGGCCATACTAGATAGTTAAATAGAGAGTATATGCCATTAAAAATGACACAGATTTCTTGTATATACAAGTTTGCATGATAGGCTTATAGGCAATTAAACAAACTCAAATGAGGCCGTGATGTTTGAAGCAGATTTAGTGATCTCCGATGTTAATTTGGCAACCATGGATAGCAATGTAGATGCTCCATATGGTGCAATCGAGCAAGGCGCGTTAATAATCAAAGACGATAAAATTGCTTGGCTGGGCAAGCAAAGTGACTTGCCTGAGTTCGATGCTCTAGCGACACCTGTGATTAACGCAAAAGGACAGTGGTTAACGCCGGGCTTAATTGATTGTCATACGCATATTCTTTTTGCAGGAAATCGTGCTGGTGAGTTTGAACAACGTCTAAATGGTGTTTCTTACCAAGAGATAGCACAACAAGGCGGCGGTATTGCCAGTACCGTTCGAGCAACAAGAGAGGCGGATGAAGAAGCCTTGTTTGTAGCTGGGAAGAACCGTTTAAATAGCCTTATGAGTGAAGGTGTAACAACGGTTGAGAGTAAGTCGGGGTATGGTTTAGATTTAGACACTGAAATTAAATTACTTGAAGTGAATAAAGTTTTAAATGACAACCACCCAGTTGATATTCAAAGCACCTTCTTGGGCGCGCATGCATTACCGCCTGAGTTTAAACATGACTCAGATGCATATATCGATTTAGTGTGTGATGTCATGTTACCAAAAGTGGCTGAGCTTAATTTGGCAGATGCAGTAGATGTATTCTGTGAAAATGTAGGATTCAGTTATGCTCAGACAAAGCGGGTATTTGAGAAAGCACGTCAATTAGGTTTACCAGTGAAGTGCCATGCTGAACAATTATCGAATCAACATGGTACTGAGTTGGTTGCTGAGTTTAAAGGCCTGTCGGCAGATCATATTGAGTATCTCGATGAAGCGGGTGTAAAAGTGATGGCTGATGCCGGAACGGTTGCAGTGTTATTACCTGGTGCTTTCTATTTTTTACGAGAAACACAAATGCCACCGATTGAATTACTTCGTCAATATAAAGTACCAATGGCAATTGCTAGTGACTTCAACCCAGGCACTGCACCGCTTTGCTCTTTACGTTTGATGCTGAATATGGGCTGCACTTTGTTTAGATTAACACCAGAAGAGACTTTGCAGGGGGTAACGGTAAACGCTGCGAAAGCGTTGGGGCTGGCAGATCGAGGTATGCTCAAAGTGGGCATGCGAGCCGATTTAGCTCTGTGGGATATTGCAACACCAGCGCAATTAAGTTATCAATTTGGTGTAAATGAACTATCAAATTTGTGGATCTCAGGTAAACTGATCCAATAAGAAGTATTTAATTTATAGGTGAAAGTTGGTGATGACCTTACTAGGTACATTGACCCGCTTTCCTGTATTCAATGGATTGCAACAGGGGGAGCTGGCGCTGCTAACCGCTTTTTTAGGCGGCTTAGTATTGATGGGCAGTATTGCCTTGATTATTCTTACACACTTGCAATCAGTACGCGCACTTCATATTGCGACTATGCTTGTTGCCTTTACCTCCTTGATGCCAAATATATGGGCATGTTATGCGCTTTCTCTCGTTTTACTCGGACATTTATTGTTAGCACTGCGTATTGGCTCTAAGAGACTTTTAGTGAGTGCGTTTGTAGCTGTGTTGAGTTACCTAATTTTACTATCAGGTTCTATAGTTTGGTTTTGGCCAATTCAGTATGTTCTTTTACCACTCTTTATTATTTATGCCTCGCAATTCTTCGAATTTAGTTTAGTGTTGAGTCACCAAAATCAAGCAAAAATGAAGGAGCATACGGCCGTAAGTAAACCCGATATACTTGGTCTGCCAGATAGAGCTGGGCTTCGTGAAGCTTATTATCAATATTCCGATAAAGAGTCTGCCCCATTAGTTTTAGTTATGATACGCCTTGAAGGATTTGAGCAGGTTAATTTTCACTTAGGCCGAGAGTATGGGGATTTATTGTTAGCTCAGTCAGCGAATCGAATAAAACAGCACTTACAACATGCCGATATTGTTTCAATTCAACAAGGGACACACTTTGCGAAACTTGCTCATTTAGGTGGGTTACATTTTGTGTTTTTATGTTCTTTAGAACATCAACAACACCTACATGAACAAATGATAGGGGCCATAGTACAAAGTACGCTAAAACCGTTTAATGTCGGTAATTGCACGATAGAAATAAAAGCCAGAGCGAGTTATGTGCCCCTCTCTGCCCACAATAATGATTTTGATAACGCCATTACTTGTGCGTTCCTAGCCCTTGACTCAGATCCTAAAAAGGTTGTGACCGAATATCAAACGGCCATGCAAACAGCGAAGCAAGAGCAACAAGCTCGCTTAGCTGAGTTGACACATCATAATTTCAGAGATCAACTTGAACTCTACTTTCAGCCAGTGATCCGCCATAGCGATAATGGCATTGAATTTCTAGAATTATTATTGCGTTGGCAGCACCCTAAACAAGGTATTCTAGCTGCAGGAAAATTTATCGATGACATTCGAATTGCAGGTTTAGCACTGCCTGTTGCGCAGTATGTAATTGAGCGGGCTGCAGAAATAGCTATGGCGCTAAAAATGGAGGGGATCAAAATGGCGCTAAGCGTCAATGTATTTGGTCCGGAAATGTTGCATGAAGAATTTATCGAATTCTTAGACGATGTTCTCCTCACACACCATCTTGAAGCAGGTGACTTAATTATTGAGTGCCCATCTGCACTATTTATGTCTTTAGATGCGCAAGGTGTAGCCATGATAGCGCGCCTTCGCAGCATAGGCGTTCGTCTATGCGTAGATGGCTTTGGAGAAGCCCCTTTGATACTGGCAAAGTTACCTAAATTGACCGTTGATTACGTTAAAGTTGGCCAATCTCTTACCCGTGATCATCAACATCAAGGCGCACTGAGGGGGATTGTGAGGGGGCTTGTAGATATGCAGCACCAGTTAGATTGTGCGGTTATTTGTGAAGGGGTTGAGAGTTTGGAGCAGCTCAACTTTGCGCAAAGTCTCAATACGTTTGCTGCTCAAGGTTATTACTTTGAACGCCCATTAAGTAGTGTTGGTATGCTGAGTTGGATCAAACAATATCAGCTCGAACATCATCATCTCGCTGATCATGAAAAAGGGTAGCTATTCGCTACCCTTGTTGTTTGCCTAATAAATAACTACAGACTAAACCACTTAATACTTGTCCCGCCTCTACGATGCCTTGTTCAATACCATTAGGATGGGTGTTAGGGGCTGCTTCACAGAGATGTAAATATCGACTGGCGCTATGTGTTGCTCCAAGATAAACAAAGTGCTCAGCATCACTCACAGAGAAGCCACAATTAGTAAATGCACTCACAGGCATGCCACTGATGGCATCCACATCTACTTCAATACCCAGTGGCTTATCAGTCTTGAAGCGAGCTAAACTGTGCGTGCAGTCAGAGTTTAGACTGCGGCTGCGTATTACTTGTAAAGTTTGATATGTGGTGTAGGTAAACCCTGCATTTGTCAAAGCACTTATAATGGTTTGGTTATTTTTTTGTTCATGCATACCCACCACATGGTAATCATGTAAATAACCCTCTTGATAAGCATAATGAAAACCGTTACCACTGTGGCGACCTTCTAGGGCTCTAAAGTCGGCGTGAGGATCAAAATTTATCGCATTACATGGCTTAGATTCGCTATGACTTAACGCTTTGAGTATTGGATAGCAGTTATTATGGCCGCCACCGATGATTATGGCTTCTAAGCCAGCGTCAAAAATGGGTTTGAGTACATCTGTTACCCTTTCATCAAGTGCAGCACATAGCGCTCTTAACTGAGCTAAGTCATCAGCTTGGGTATTATCTAAATTCTTACTTTGAGATTGCAGATCAGCACACTCAACTTCGCCTAACAGTAGCACAGACTTTGGGTCGAGAAACTCGTTACTTGGCAAGTTCAAAAAGCGCTTTAAAAAAGCCTGCCACCCTTGGGTGGCTCCTCCTCGACCACAGTTTGCTCTAGGGCCTATATCCTCGTTAATACCGAGTAAAATATATTTAATACCAAATTCAGCCGCATCTTTTAGGGCACTTTCTAAAGGTGCAGATTGGTCTAAATAAGAGATTGATTGCCAAAATCGAGTTTCATTAGCTCTGCTTGAAGTGAAACTTTGTGTGTCAGCTTCATTATAACGTTTTAACCACTTACACATGTTTATTCAGCTTCTTCTAGTACATTTTCGAGTACGAGTTCTTCTGCTGAAATAATAATGCCTGTGCTATCAGCATATAAGTAATCGTCTTCGTAAAAAGATACTCCTGCAAAATTAACAGGCACGCCTTGTTCACCACTGCCTTGACTGTCAGCAGCGACAGGAATAGAAGCGATTGCTTGTATTCCGACTTCACACTCTTCTAATTCATCAACATGTCTAACTGCACCGTATACGACGATGCCTTGCCAGTGATTTTCAACAGCTAATTCAGCAAGTTCAATATCGATCAGTGCTCTACGAGTTGAACCACCACCATCGATCAAGAGGATTTTACCAGTACCATCTTGCTCTAAAATCTCTTGAATGAGTTCATTGTTTTCAAAGCATTTAACTGTAACGATGCGACCGCAAAACGCTGTATGTCCACCAAAATTAATGAACATGGGTTCAAGTACATCGATTGCATCTGCAAAATGATCACATAAGTCAGATGTGCTGTAGTCCATCTTGATTTCTCCAGAGAGTAATTGTTTGTTTCAGTATACTCTCATACCTTTTCATAGCAATGGCGAAATTGCTTTGAAAGCAGGCACTTTGTGCGTTTGATCAAAGTGCTGTTAAGTTCAATAATAGTGTCTTAAAAAGTTCACCCAGTTGTTATTTTTCAGGGCTAAAGTCTATTTAATGGGCAACAACTTGAGCATCAGTACCACAAATGACAACGTTAGGTATTGCTTGCCACATGGAATGAATAAGGTGAATGGCATTGAAGGTTTTATATGCAGCAAAAGTTATAGAACTGGCGCAATTAGAGCAAGCATATTTATTGATCAAATGTTTTAAAGCACATCAAGTGGATGTTGATGTAATTTTATCTGGTGAAAGTTGTGCTAAATCAGCAAGTAAATTGGTTGTTGCACAAATAAGGTCATTACAGGCGGGTAATTGTTTAGTCAAAAATGTTACTTATCAGTTTAGCAAAACGTTCAGGCAAAAAGTGGCAGATATCGTGAATCACCGAGCCCAGTTTAGGGAAGCAAATTATGACTTGGTGATAAGTGATAATGAGTCTATCGTTGCTTGGTCTGCCAAGCTATCAGGGATCCCAGTTATGGCGCTGGGTCATCATGTCGCTGTAAACCACCATCAATTACCCTATGAAGGAGCAAATTTGACACGTATTTGGCAACAGTGGCTGTTGCCTGCTGATTATCGTTTGGGGTTTCATTGGATCCCTTTTGCGCAAAATATTTTACCTCCGATAGTGCCAAGTTATCAAACCACCTGTATCAAAAACAAAGTCGTGGTTTATTTGCCTTATGAGCCACTAGAAGCAATTAAGAATTTACTCGAGTGCTTCCCAAATACTGAGTTTTACTGTTTTCATCCCGCAGCAGAGGCGGGGTCAATTGGAAACATTCATTATCGAATGGATGATCACGAGCAACTCGTTGAAGATATGAAAAGTTGTAAAGGCGTGATTTCACATGCGCAATTTGATGTGATTAATACCGCTTTAAAAATGGGAAAAAGCCTATTAATTAAACCATTAGAGCAAGAGTTGGTACAAACGATTGATGCAAGTTTGTTAATAAAGTTGGGGTGGGCAAAGCTTATGCATTATTTAAATGCGAATGCAGTGGAAGATTTTCTAGAAAGTGATGCCCAACCACCGGTGGGTTTTTCATCAGATCCATGCTTGTTAGTTGAGTGGATAATGGCCGAAAAATGGCATGATATGAATGTGCTACATGACAGAGTCTGGAAAGCTTTACATGTTGGATAGTTCCAATTTTGAGAAAGTTCAATAATTGCACATATTGGCACTTTTTTATTGTTTTTATGTTAAATCTAAAAGCCTAATTTTCTGCCTTGGTCTATACTGTACATATGTTTATTAACCTTAGGTAACAGTATGGCCTTATTAGAAAATTTAACCATCAAAAGGCGTTTACAACTTAATGCAATTGTTGTCGGTGTTGCAATGTTGGTAATGCTTGCGGTGATTATATTTGAAGCGCGCACTATGCTGAAACTCAATAATGCAATTCAGAACGCTGAGGAGCTGGCAAATCATGAGTTATCAATGCGACAGTTTGAAAAGAATTTTCTATTTTATAAGGACACGGAAGCGCTTAGTCAATTTGATAATGAATATCAGCAATTAAACACAAAAATAGCTTTATTAGATGAGCTTTTAGAAGATCTATCTATTGATCAAAGTGAGCTCAATAAGTTTCGAGGATTGAGTCGGTCTTATAAAGAAAACTTTGATAATGTTGTTGAATTACAGAAAACAATAGGCTTGCACCCTAAAGATGCTTTGTATGGTGCGCTTCGCTCTGCTGTGCATGAGGTAGAAACAGGCTTAAAGGAACATAATAATTTCGAATTATTAAGTTTAATGCTACAGCTCAGGCGCGCTGAAAAAGACTTTATGTTGAGGTTAGACACTAAGTACCTAGGCAAATTCAATGATACTTATGACAAACTTTATCCCAAGTTGCAATCTTACGGCTTATCGCCACTTTTACTCGAATATAAAAACAAATTTACTAATTTAGTCGATGCCCAAGTGAAATTGGGAGTGTCACTCGAAGATGGTGCGCTTGGTGATATGGTTAAAATCGTTAAGCAAAGTGATGCGGCAGTAGAGAATATTGTTCTGCAAACTAAGCGAGCGACTGAGCAATATGCGAAAAGCACACAAGTAACAGCAATTGGTATTTTTATGGTAGCTGCGGTTATTGTGATGATGTTAGTGCTTTCTACCAGCCGTTCAATCATCGCACCTGTAGAGCGAGTTTATCAAACCATCGAGCGTATTCGCCGTGAAAACAATTTAGCGATAAAAATCGAGTCGACAGGTAATGATGAAATTACCACCATGACTGAAGACTTTAATAGCTTGATTGATGACTTCAAAATTCTGATCTCAGAAGTGAATATGGCCTTAGGGACAATTAATGACGCGACTCATCACTTGAGTAAAACAACCGCTCAAACCAGTGCGGGTATGCATGAGCAGTTGCATGAAGCGGACATGGTGGCGACAGCTGCGACTGAGATGCAAGCGACGATTCAAGATATCTCTCATAATACTGAAGCTGCAGCTCAGAAGGCTGAATCTACTAATGGCAATGCGCAACAAGGTCGAGTGGAAGTTGATGCAACCATTGAACGAATTATGGCGTTATCAGATTCATTAGGTGGCGCATCAGATGTTGTTTCGCAACTTGAGCGTGATGCAGAAACAATTGGCTCAGTATTAGACGTAATTCGTGGTATTGCAGAGCAGACAAATTTACTTGCATTGAATGCGGCAATTGAGGCTGCACGTGCAGGTGAGCAAGGTCGAGGTTTTGCGGTAGTTGCAGATGAAGTTCGCTCATTAGCGCAACGTACACAAGATTCAACACAAGAAATTGAGAGCATTATCTCAACACTTCAAGAGCGTACTCAATCTGTTGTGAGTATTATGCAACAATGTCGTACCCAAGGTAGTGAGAGTGTTTCACAGGCCGAGAAGGCTGGTGAGTTACTAAGCTCGATTACGGCAGATGTACAAACTATCATGGAAATGAGCACGCACATTGCGACAGCCATTGATGAACAGAATCAGGTTGCGTCTGAAGTGAATAAAAACGTGGTTCGCATTCGCGATATTGCACAAGTTGCATCTGAGCACGCGAAGAGTAATGCCCAGAGCAGTGAAGAGGTTTCAGAGCAAGCCAAAGTACTGCATGAGGCGGTTGCTAAGTACCGTTATTAATTGAGTATCGATATTAAAAAAGCACCGATATTAAATTAGTGTCGTTACTAAATTTAGTACTGCTACTAGATTTCTAGTTAGAACTTAAAAACGCAGCGTTTGCTGCGTTTTTTTATATTCAAGTTTTAACACCAAAATTAGGGGGTGAACTTGATTGGAATACTATCTTTATTGGCGTGATAGTCCTCAACCCTCGTTTGGTATCTCTGCCAGCGTTCTGCCTGCTCTTCTGAAAGCGCACGAAGATATTGCCAGCTGTACAACCCAGAGTCATGGCCGTCATCAAAAACCAGTCTCACGGCATAATGCCCAACAGGCTCAAGTTTCCTGATGGCGACATCTTGTTTATTCAACACCAAATTCAGTGGATCTTTAGACTGATTGCCATGACCTTGCACTTCAGCAGAAGGAGAGTGTGTTCGTAAATACTCACAGCTTAAGGTGAATATTTGCTCATCATCAAAATGAATGTCGAGCGTTTTAGATACAGTATGGTAGTGAAGTTTATTGACAATATACATGGCGTTTCTCAATGGATATTTTTGACTATATCTTACAAAAAAGCGGGGCATAGGCCCCGCTTAATAATAGCGCATAATCTTTGCTAAACTTAAAGAATAAAGCGGCTTAAGTCTTCATCTTGTACCAGCATATCTAAATGCTGCTCAACATAGCTTGCATCAATAGTCAGCGTTGAACCTGTCTTCTCAGAGGCATCAAAAGAGATCTCTTCCATCAGCTTTTCCATCACAGTATGAAGGCGACGCGCACCGATGTTTTCAGTTTTCTCGTTCACTTGCCATGCAGCTTCTGCAATCTTAGTGAGGGCATCATCAGTGAAGTCGATAGCCACTTGCTCTGTGCCTAGAAGTGCTTGTTGCTGTTCGGTAAGCGATGCATGTGGTTCGGTAAGAATGCGCTTGAAGTCAGAAGCTGAAAGTGCTTCTAGCTCTACACGAATAGGTAAGCGACCTTGTAACTCAGGAATTAAGTCTGAAGGTTTAGCCATTTGGAATGCACCAGAGGCAATGAAAAGAATATGGTCAGTTTTAACCATACCGTGTTTGGTGCTGACCGTTGAGCCTTCAATTAGAGGCAATAAATCACGCTGTACACCTTCACGACTCACGTCAGGGCCTTGTGCTTCACCGCGCTTACAGATTTTGTCGATTTCATCGATGAACACAATACCGTTTTGCTCTACCGCAAAGATAGCTTGCTCTTTCAGCTCTTCTTGATTCACCATCTTTGCGGCTTCTTCTTCAACAAGTAGCTTGAAAGCATCTTTGATTTTCAGCTTACGGCTCTTACGCTTATCGCCACCCATGTTTTGGAATAGACCTTGTAGTTGGTTGGTCATTTCTTCCATACCAGGTGGTGCCATGATCTCAACTTGAGGTGCAACTTCAGCAACATCAATGTCAATTTCTTTGTCGTCTAGTTGGCCTTCACGTAATTTCTTACGGAATACTTGACGTGTGCTGTTATTTTCAGCCGGCTGAGCTTCGCCCCATGCATCTTTCGCTGGTGGAAGGAGCGCATCTAGAATACGCTCTTCCGCGGCTTCTTCTGCGCGATGCTGGTGTTTTTTAGCTTGTTGCTCACGCGTCATTTTGATTGAGATATCAACCAGATCACGGATGATAGTCTCAACTTCTTTACCTACATAGCCCACTTCTGTGAATTTAGTTGCTTCAACTTTCAGGAAAGGTGCATTAGCAAGTTTTGCTAAACGGCGCGCAATCTCCGTTTTACCGACACCTGTTGGGCCGATCATTAGAATATTCTTTGGTGTAACTTCGGCACGTAAATCGTCGTCAAGTTGCATACGACGCCAGCGGTTACGAAGTGCAATTGCCACGGCTTTTTTGGCTTTATCTTGACCGATAATGTGCTGATCTAACTCGTGCACGATCTCTCTTGGGGTCATCGCAGTCATGGCAATCCTCTATAGTTCTTCGATGGTTTGGAAATTATTAGTGAATACGCAAATATCGCCAGCAATTTTCAGGCTTTTTTCTACGATTTCACGTGCACTTAGATCTGTATTCTCTAATAGTGCAGTTGCAGCAGATTGTGCAAAGTTACCACCACTACCAATGGCGATAAGGTCATGCTCTGGTTGCACTACGTCACCGTTACCTGTGATGATCAATGAAGCGGTTTCATCAGCCACTGCCAGTAAAGCTTCTAATTTACGAAGCGCGCGGTCGCTGCGCCAATCTTTTGCCATTTCAACTGCCGCTTTGGTTAAATGGCCTTGGTGCATTTCTAGTTTGCTTTCAAAGCGCTCAAATAACGTAAATGCATCTGCAGTACCACCGGCAAAACCCGCTAATACTTTACCGTTATATAGACGGCGTACTTTTTTGGCATTACCTTTCATTACTGTATTGCCAAGTGACACTTGACCGTCGCCGCCGATAACAACTTTGTCGTCACGACGCACGCTTACGATAGTAGTCATAAAATTCCTTACTGTGCGTTAACTCACACTTGTCTTACTTAAATATCTTAGATTGCTGTAGGTATATGGGCTATTGGTGAGAAATCAAGTCCAGCCCCAAATTCCACAGCTTACGATGTTGATGCGCTTGAGTTTATTTTTATCGCTTTCAGCTTGTCGCTTACTTTCATAAGGACCTAAGCGAACTCTAAACCAGACACCATTTGATCCTTCGGTTCTACGGATTTCAGCCACTAGGCCAACAAACGCAATTTGTGCTTTCATGCTCTCTGCGTCTTCGTGTTTTCTAAATGAACCGCATTGCATCTGGTATGGGCCGCGCTTTTTGATTTCTTTTATTTCTACTTTGATCTCTGCGTCTTTAATCTCTTGAATAAAGTCTGGATCTCTAGGCTTTGGTTTCTCTACTGGTTGCTCTTTTTTGGCTACAGGTTTGGCGGCTTCTTCTACTTTTTTAGGATTGGCATTTTGTGTTATGTACCAAAGGCCATATGCAAAACCCCCAACGAGCAATAAGGCCAGCAAGATAAGCAATTTTGAGACGGGTTTTGGGCTAGGTTCCGCTTTTTTGGTGTTTCTGCCTTTGGGCTTTTTATTTATAAAGTCGTGTTGTGCCATAAGTTACTTAATAAGTATCCATAGGATCTATGTCTATACTCCAGCGCAGTCGGTTTGCTAATGGATGCTTGTCTACATAGGCTAATAACTGAGTTAAGTAACTATGTAGAATTGCACGGTCCTGCGCTTGAATATGTAATTGATATCGATATTTTCCTGCCACGCGCTCCATCGGCGCGGGAATTGGTCCGAGCAATTGTATACCAGAGAATGGGCTTGCAGGAACCAGATCCGATAAAAAGTCGATGACTAATTTGGCATTGTTAGCTTCGGCACGGATTAAGGCCAAAAAACTAAATGGTGGCAAGGCAACTTCTTCACGCTCTTTGAGTGCATAACGGGCAAAATCGCCGTAGCCATTATTGACTAGATCTTGTAACAGCGGGTGTTCGCAATAATGAGTTTGTAATAATACCGTGCCGGGTTCACCACTGCGTCCAGCCCGACCTGATACTTGAGTGATTAATTGAGCCATATGCTCAGTGGCTCTAAAGTCACTACTATATAAACCACTGTCTACATCTAAGATAACCACTAGGCTAACATCGGCAAAGTGGTGACCTTTCGCCAGCATTTGAGTGCCAACCAGAATACGTGCGCCACCTTCATTGATTTCATTGAGGGCTTCTTCGAGTGCGCCTTTACGGCGAGTTGAATCTCGATCTATACGGCTCAGTGGCGTGTCGGGAAATTGCAACTCTAAAAACTGTTCAACTTGTTCCGTGCCTAAACCCACTGGCAAAATATTGGTACTGCCACAGTCAATACACTGGGGTGGTACATAGCTTTGCTCACCACAGTGATGGCAAACTAAACGAGACATGCCTTTATGGTAGGTGGCACTGGCACTACAACGGTGACATTCGCTGAGCCAGCCACACTCATGACACATTAAAGTAGGCGCATAACCCCGTCGGTTTAAAAACACCATGACTTGTTTGCCACGTGCAAGCGTACGTTCAATATGTTGTAAAGTGGTTGGAGCAAAACCATTTTGATGCGGCTGGCCTTTCATATCAACCAACAAGTAGGCGTTATCGACTTTGGTTTGCGCACGCTTAGTCAGCGACACTAATTGGTATTTGTCACTTAGTGCATTGTGTAGGGTTTCGAGTGCGGGGGTTGCAGTGCCTAATAAAAGCGGTATTTGCTGTGTCGCACAGCGGTAAACAGCCAAGTCTCGAGCGTGATAACGCAGTCCATCTTGCTGTTTAAAAGATCCGTCATGCTCTTCATCTACTACGACCATGCCTAGGCTTTTAAAAGGTAAGAAAATCCCTGAGCGAGTTGCGATAACGAGCGCGCTACTACCTTGCTCAGCGCGTCGCCAAGTGTGTAAACGCTCATTATCGGTTAAATTTGAATGCCATAAATCAATGGGAGTATTTGGAAAGCGGCGCCTGAAGCGATTGACGGTTTGTGGTGTAAGGCCAATTTCTGGTACTAAAACCAGTGCCTGTTTACCTGCATTAAGTACTTTCTCTAGACATTGTAAGTAAACTTCAGTTTTCCCACTGCCCGTGACGCCTTCAATTAAGAAAGTACGATAGCCCACTTGTTGATTCACGGCGGCACAAATGGCTGCTTGTTCTTCATTTAGGCGCGGTTTGCTTGCAATCTCAAGTGTGTTTGATGACCAAGCTTCACAGTGGTTAATGGCTTCTGTGATTAAGCCTTTCTCTTTGAGTGGTTTAATCTGCTGTGTTGTAAACCCTAATGCTTTTAACTCAGTGAGGCTCGTTACGCCCGAGTTTTTTAAATGCTCAATCAGTGCTAATTGCTTTTTAGCGCGAAGCTTGGGAGATGCTGTCCCTTCCTCTGTGAGCGTGTAATCGGGCACTTGAGTTTTATCTGGGTGCTCACCTTGACGCAGAGATGCTGGTAGCGCAGTAAAAATAGTTTCACCTAGCGAGTGGCAATAATAACGTGCTGTAAATTTCAAAAAGGTAAGATAAGCATCACTGATAATAGGGCGCTCATCAATGACAGAGGTAATGTCTTTGATTTTATTATCGGGCACATCTGACTGAGTCTTGATATCAACGACCATGGCGACCAATTTTCTATTGGCAAAAGTCACCCATACACGACAGCCTTTTTGAACTGTAATATTCGGGTCGATTTTATAATCAAAAGTTCTATGTAGTGGGACTTTTAGGGCAACTTCAACAAATAGCATGAATGTTCGAACATGACAGTAGATGGTTATAATGTACTAAAGCAGACCTTGAAATCCCAGTGAAAAACGCGAGGTAAATTGCTGTTCATTGGATTAGGTGTAATGAACGCGGGATTTATTTACTTTTTGTGCAATTATTGCTTGTAGATCTCGGGTGACTCCAATAAAATACGCGTCCACTAATTTGAATATAACTACGTATGGTGCCAAACTTCGGGTTTGGAGAGCGATACGGCCTAACCTAGAGGTTTACTATGAAAGAAGGTATCCACCCTAAGTACGAGTCAATCACAGCAACTTGTTCATGTGGTAACAAATTCGAAACTCGTTCAACACTATGTAAAGACATTCACCTAGACGTATGTTCTGCATGTCACCCGTTCTACACTGGTAAGCAGAAGATCCTTGATACAGGTGGTCGTGTTGATCGCTTCAACAAGCGTTTCGGTGCTCTTAGCAGCAAGAAATAAGCATCGCTTGTTTGAGAAAGGCACCCATTTGGGTGCTTTTTTTATGTCTGAAACTCATTAATCCTCTGAATATTCACTATTTCCTTCTGACTAAACCTTGCTGAGTCAACTTTTCATTTGCAAAATTATTCCTTTTGCATAAAACCCTTTTTATCGCTAAGCCGTAAATAATGGCTTAATAACTAAATGCATAACTTTGCAGTTTTTCTCGGTATGAAGCTTAAATTTCTTAATAGTATTACTGTTTAAATTAAGATGTTGTGAAAGTGAAAATTCAGTAAATGTTGCCAAAGGTCTCGAAGTGTTTCTAAAAGTCACTAAAATATTTGATTTCTATTTATTGGTTTGGCTGGAATTTCTAGTCGCATAAATCGCTGCTTTATTAAACGTTTTTGCTCTTCATAGGGTCAATAAAATGTCAAAAAAGCTAAAAGAATGCTTCATAAAATCTGCAATATTACGGCATCTTGCAGATAAATTTCGCTAAAAAGTGGATAGACCTGAAATTGCTTGAATATATCTAGAAAGCGAGTATCTTTTAGTTATTGCGAATTATTTCACTCTCACTTTTAACTTCTTGCAGGAAAAAATCGCGTCATGTCAGACTTTCGTGAACAAGCTTTACATTACCACGCTCATCCCGTTCCAGGTAAAATCAGTGTTGAACTAACTAAACCAGCAGAAACTGTTAAAGATCTTGCGTTAGCTTATAGCCCAGGTGTGGCCGAGCCTGTACGTGAAATCGCAGCAGATCCTGCTAATGCATACCTTTATACAGGTAAAGGCAATATGGTTGCTGTGATCAGTAACGGTACTGCTATTTTAGGTTTAGGTAACTTAGGCCCATTGGCCTCTAAGCCAGTAATGGAAGGTAAAGCGTTGCTATTCAAACGTTTTGCAGGCTTAGATTCAATCGACATTGAAGTAAAGCACCGCACCACAGAAGACTTCATTAATACAGTTGCAAATATTGCCGATACCTTCGGTGGTATCAACCTTGAAGATATTAAAGCGCCAGAGTGCTTTGAAATTGAAAAAGCACTCATAGAACGTTGTGATATTCCTGTATTCCACGACGACCAGCATGGTACTGCGATTGTAACTGCTGCGGGTATGTTGAATGCATTGGAAGTACAAGGCAAAGACATCCACGACGCTATCATTGTGTGTTTAGGTGCGGGTGCTGCAGCAATTGCGTGTATGGAGCTATTGATTAAGTGTGGTGCACAACGTGAGCACATTTATATGCTTGACCGTAAAGGCGTTATCCATACACGTCGTGATGACTTAAACGAATACAAAAAGTTATTTGCGAACAACACGGATAAGCGAACGCTTCAAGATGTTATCGCAGAAGCGGATGTATTTGTGGGTGTGTCTGGTCCTGACTTACTTTCTGCTGAAGACTTAAAGCTAATGGCTGACAAGCCAGTCGTGTTTGCATGTTCAAACCCAGATCCAGAAATAAACCCTGAATTAGCGCACAGTGCACGTAATGATTTAATCATGGCGACAGGTCGTTCAGATTACCCTAACCAAGTTAACAACGTATTGTGTTTCCCATTTATTTTCCGTGGTGCGCTTGATGTGCGTGCAACATCGATTAACGATGAGATGAAGATTGCAGCGGTAGAAGCCATTCGTGGTATTGCGAAAGAGCCTGTGCCTGAGCAAGTACTTAAAGCAGCCGATGTTGAGTCGCTAGAGTTCGGTGCTGAGTATATTATTCCTAAGCCAATGGATCCGCGTTTATTACCTCGCATTGCTAAAGCTGTGGCACAAGCTGCGATTGATTCTGGTGTTGCGCAAATCGATTTACCAGAAAACTACATGGCACAATTTGAATCTTAATCTTAGACAAGACTAGATTAATAAAAAACCTCGCAATGGCGAGGTTTTTTTATGTTTTCTTTGTAATAACAAGAAAGCTGACTAACCTTCTTCGTTAATCTCTGGGATCTCTAAGCCCATCTCTTTCATAATGTTACGCACTTCAACAGGGATCTTCTCAGGATTGTCTTTACGTAAGTCTTCATCGCTCGGCAACGGTTGACCCGTAAAGGCATGCAGAAATGCTTCACACAGTAACTCGCTGTTTGTTGCATGGCGCAAGTTGTTCACCTGACGGCGAGTACGCTCATCAGTCAATACTTTTAATACATTTAAAGGAATAGATACGGTGATCTTCTTCACTTGTTCTGATTTTTTGCCATGCTCTGCATAAGGGTGAATGTATTCACCATTCCATTTAGCCATAATATTTTTCTGATGCCTTAAGAGTAATTACTGCCAATAAGACTACGCTCGTTTGCGACGGCTTTAATTGACTTAGTTTGACTAACGCCCAACTCAAACTAAGGTTAATGTACCGATTTATGGTCAAAAACCCAGTCTTATTAACAATATTAGTTAACGAGGTGGCGAAATTTTATCGGTTTAAAAAAGATAGTCAAATTCTAGTTAAATAGCCATTTAGCAGTATAAATGTTTTGACTTCTCCAGTTTGATCATCTAACCTTTTAGACGTCTAAACATCCATATACTAGGTGGTGATATGAGCCAACGCAATAAGTCAACAGTCGCAGTCAGACATGGTATCGAAGCCGATAAGCATCATGGTGCGGTTGTGCCTCCTCTTTATCTTTCTACAACGTATTCGTTCGCTGATTTCGATACTAAGCGTGATTATGATTATGGTCGTAGTGGTAACCCAAATCGCGACATTTTGGCTGAAGCATTAGCACAGCTTGAGGGCGGAGAAAAAGGCATCATCACAGCAACCGGTATGGCGGCTGTGCACCTAGTTACACAACTTTTAAATCACGACGATACCTTAGTTATTCCACATGATTGTTATGGTGGTAGTTATCGTTTATTCACCTCACTTGAAAAGCGTGGCTTGTTAAAACTAAAGGTTTTAGATTTAACTCGTGCTGACAGCCTTGCACAAATTGCAGAGATCAAACCTAAACTGGTTTGGATTGAAACGCCGAGTAACCCAATTCTTCGTCTTACAGATATTGAGGCGGTTGTGAATGCAGCCCATGAAGTGGGTGCTTTAGTGGGCGCTGACAATACGTTTTTATCTCCTGCGCTACAAAATCCAATTTCGTTTGGTGTTGATATTGTGGTGCATTCGACCACGAAATATATTAACGGCCATTCTGATGTCGTTGGTGGCGCGCTGATTGCGAAAACCCAAGAGTTAGGTGAAGAGCTGGCTTGGTGGGCAAATAACATTGGTATTACTGGTGCACCATTCGATAGCTATCTGACATTACGTGGTTTAAGAACCCTTAAAGTTCGCCTTAAACAACATGAAGAAAATGCCCTAGCTATCGCCAAATACTTAGAACAGTCGGAGTACGTTCGCAAAGTTTATTACCCAGGTCTTGAATCACACCCGCAACACGTACTGGCGAAAAAGCAGCAGTTAGGGTTTGGTGGCATGGTGAGTTTTGATATCGCAGGTGGTCTTGAAGATGCTGCGGCTTTCTTAACAACAGTGAAAGAGTTCTCGTTGGCTGAGTCTTTAGGTGGTGTTGAGAGTTTAATTTGTCACCCTGCGACCATGACACATGCAGGCATGGAACCTAAAGCACGCTTAGAAGCGGGGGTAGGCGATACTCTGATCCGTATTTCTGTCGGAATTGAGGAAGTCGCTGATCTACTTGCAGACCTCGAAGCGGCTTTTGCTAAAACACAGCCAGGTAAAGCCCCTGCGTCTGCTGATAATAAAGCCTGTAAATTAACACCTGCCCATCCGGCACTTTGGTAAAAGAAAATGACAAGAGTAGTACATAAATTTGGCGGGTCGAGCTTAAGCTCGGCCTCGCGTTATCAGGCTGTCGCACAAATCGTGGTTGGTCAGTGTCAGTTGGGCGATTGTGTTGTGGTATCTGCCGCAGGCAAAACCACCAATACCCTAGTTAAACTATGGCAAAGCTATCAGCAGCAAGAGCAGCAAAGTTTTAACGATATTCTATTACAGGTTGAGAACCATCAAGTCGAACTGATTAATGCATTATTTCAGGGTGAAAAGCAGCGCCAACTAGCCGATACTCTGTTGACTGAATTACAAGTTATCACCCAAGCTGCGAACACTAAAACCCTCAATGAAGCTGAGCTATTAGCACACGGTGAATTATGGTCTGCGCGCATTCTAGCGAACTACTTATCAGAAAGTGGTTTGCAAGCCCAAGCGGTTGATGCCAGAAAGTTATTTACTGTACATAACGGCCAGTTAGTGCATCAGCAAAATAAGCAAGCGTGTTTAGCGACCTTAGATAAAAACCACATCTTTGTGGTCACAGGCTTTATTGCTGCAGATGACCAAGGTAATACTGTGACGTTGGGACGCAATGGCAGTGACTACAGTGCAACATTGTTAGCAAATTATAGTGATGCAGAAGCAGTATCAATCTGGACAGATACGCAAGGTGTGTTCAGCACCGATCCGCGTAAAGTCAGCAATGCAATTAAATACCCTAAAGTATGTCGTGAACAGGCAAATTTATTAGCGCGTTTAGGTAACCCTGTATTGCATGCTAAAACCCTATCGCCTTTGAAAAATACCAGCATCAAGTTACAGGTTCGTAGCAGTTTTGATCCTGAAGCACCAGGTACTGAAATCGTCAAAGCGGGTTATAGTAAGGCGAAACGTTTTATTACTTCATTTGATAACTTAGATCTTGTGCGTGTTGATCGTTTAGGTGTAAATGAAGTGCGTGAAGTGAGTCAGCTTATTCAGCACAGCATTCATCACTTTGTTCAAAATGGCGAAGAGTTTTTATTGTTACCAGGTGCCTTTACACATCAAGTCAGCCAATATTTTGCAGGCCGTGTCACCTTGGTTGAAAGCCATTTACAAGGCTTTGCGTTGGTAGCACCAAAGGCGGACATAGCTGCGTTAGAGGTGCAGGCTAAATCAGTATTAGCAGAGCAAGACGTGGTACTCAGATTTGCGCACAGTGACGAAGATTATGCACTATTCTTAACTGACCAAGCAATTGACAGCGATGTTTTGGCTATTTTACATGACAAACTAGTTAACAAAGGTCGAGAGCTGGCGGTTATCATTGCGGGTCTAGGTAATGTCGGTGAGGTTTTCCTTGAGCAGTGCCAAACTCAGGTTGCTCGTTTACAAGCGCAATTTGATTTAAAAGTCGTTGGTTTATTACGCTCGCAGCAAATGCTATTTGCAGCCAGTGGTTTAAATTTAGATAATTGGCAAACGCAGTGGCAAAATGAAGCGCAAGCATACGAGCAAAATGAAGTGCTAGAGCGTATTGAAGAGCTCGACTACGAACATAAAGTGGTGATTGATATCACTGCGAGTGAGTCATTTAGCTTGTTATATCCAGAGTTCGTGAAGCGTGACTGTCATCTTATCAGTGCTAATAAGTATGCAGGCACAGCGCAACAAGATTGGTATTTATCTTTGCGTCAGCAACTTGAAGAGCGCAATTTACTCTGGCGTTATAACACCAGTGTCGGTGCGGGTTTACCAGTTAATTTTGCATTAGCTGATTTGCAAAATAGTGGTGATAAAATCACTCAGGTTGAGGGGGTTTTTTCGGGCACTTTATCTTGGCTGTGCAGTGAGTATGATGGCAGCAAAGCTTTCTCAGATTTAGTGCTAGAAGCGCAAGCTATGGGCTATACCGAGCCAGATCCTCGCGAAGACTTATCGGGACGAGACATGCAGCGTAAGTTGTTAATCTTAGCTCGAGAGCTTGGTCTTTCACTGGATGTAGATGATATTGGTTTAGAACCATTAATGCCTGAGCATTTAGCTACAGGTAGCTGGCAAGACTTTCTTGCTAAGAAAGACGAGCTAGACGCGTTTTATGAGACTAAGATTGCACAGGCGAAAGCCAATAATTGCGAACTGCGTTATACCGGTTTATTAAGTATCACTGAAGATGGCAAGGTTGACGCAAAAGTGGGTATTGCGTTTGCTGAACAAGGCTCTGCGATTGCCAATTTAACACCAGGCGATAATATCTTTGTAGTTAAAACCCTATGGTATGATGCGAATCCTCTGGTTATTCAAGGGCCAGGCGCTGGTAAAGAAGTGACTGCAGCAGGTATTCACTCAGACTTATTCTGGTTATGTCAGAATCTTAAATAGCCACGAGTTACTGTTGCTTAAAATCAAAAAAGCGAAGTGTTTTTGACACTTCGCTTTTTTGTTTAACCGTTAGATATAGCTGATTTGTTAGAACAGCTCATCTTGTTCAGGTAAAGAGTCAGAAGAGAATGGGGTTTTTGACTTATCTTGCTGTACATATTTAGTCGGTACAGTGTCAGACTCAAAGTATTCGAAACGGCTAGTATGATCGTTTTTCGAACTTAATAAGCCAGTTTTTAAATCAACTCTAACAGAAGTTAAGCCTGGTGCTGGGTCAATCGGTGCGAGCGGTTCGTTTTGAAGTGCCGTTTTCATAAAGCGCACCCAAGCTGGCTGTGCGGTAATCGCGCCAGCTTCAGCACCAACTGATTGGCCTTTACCTAAATTGCTGTTATAGGCTGCGCGACCAAGAGATTTACTTGCATCGTCAAAACCCACCCACACTGTGGTTAATACATTTCGATTGTAGCCCGTGAACCAAGTATCCACTGAGTTATTGGTGGTACCTGTTTTACCTGATAAGTCTCTGCGTTTTAAGGCTTGCGCTCGCCAACCTGTACCAACCCACCCTGTTTTGTGTTTCCAACTACCGCCACCCCAAATCGCACTGTGTAATGCGCTAGAAATCAAGAAAGCATTTTGCTCACTGATGATTTGTGGTGCACATTGCATGGTATTTTCAAGACGCAGTTCTTCATCACATGCGATTAATGGCTGAGCTTTACCCAGAGAGTTACCATAGGCGTCAGTTATTTCGCTGATAAAATAAGGTTCGATTAGATGACCGCCATTAGCAAAGGTACTCATACCTCGTGCCATTTCTAATGGAGTGATTGCAGCGCTACCTAATGCTAAAGATTCACTGCGGTTAATGTCTTCATCAGCAAAACCAAATTTAAGTAAATGATCGGCAGAGCGTTGCAAGCCAACGCCTCTTAGCAATCTAACTGAGACGACGTTTTTTGACTGAGCTAGGGCACGTCGTATTCTAATAGGGCCGCTGTAGACTTCAGGGCTATTTTTAGGTCGCCATGCGACACCTAAGCTTTTATCCCAATGATTGATTGGCGCATCATTAATAATAGAGGCGAGGGTGTATCCATCTTCTAATGCCGCAGAATAAATAAATGGTTTGATGTTCGAACCAACCTGACGTTTCGCTTGTGCTGCACGGTTATATTGGCTTTGCGCGAAACTATAACCACCTACTAAGGCTTTGATTCTACCGTCTTTTGGATCTAAAGAGACAATAGCACTTGAAGGTTCGGGTAGTTGACTCAATTGCCAGCCATTATAATCTCGCAACCAAATTTGCATACCCGGAGTTAATATGTCGGCGGCTTTTTTAGGTGCGCTACCTTGACGATTTTCGTTGATATATTGACGGGCCCATTTTAAGCCGTCCCATTCAATCACAACTGATTGCCCAGACTTTAGTAATACTTCAGCACTTTGCTCATAAACATGCGTCACAACACCAGCAACAAGCGGGTCAATCTCATTGGCATTATTTAAGGTCTCTAGTAACTCACTGCGAGCTGGTATTTGCTCTAACTCATGTTGCCATAAAACGGCTTCTGGACCGCGATAGCCATGGCGCATATCATAGTCATGTAAATTGTTTACGAGTGCCTCTTGAGCAGCGAGTTGAATATCTGATTCAACGCTGGTGTACACTCTGAATCCGGTATTGTACGCTTTATCAGCGCCATAGCGCTCAACCATATAGGCTCTTACCATTTCAGAGATATAAGGCGCGTATAGTTCAATTTCAGCCCCGTGTCTTTTAGCTGTAATCGGCGCTTGTGATGCTTCTTCATACTCGCTGCGAGTAATATAGTTTTCGGTCAGCATTCGCCCTAACACCACATTTCGGCGTGCTTTTGCGCGAGTCGGGTTGCTAATAGGGTTGAGAGCCGAAGGAGCTTTTGGTAAACCAGCGATCATGGCCATTTGCGCCAATGTTAATTCATGCAGTTCTTTGCCGTAATAAACTTGTGCAGCAGCACCAATACCAAATGAGCGGTGACCTAATTCGATTTTATTGAGATAAAGTTCAAGAATTTCATCTTTTGAAAGCAGTTGTTCAATGTGTAGAGCAATGAAGATTTCTTTAACTTTACGAATGTAGGCTTTTTCACGGGTTAGGAAGAAATTTCTAGCCAATTGCATGGTAATAGTACTGGCACCTTGTTTCTTTTGTCCGGTGCTTATAAGTACGATTGCCGAGCGAACAATACCTATTGGGTCGATACCAAAATGATCGTAAAATCGATTGTCTTCAGTTGCTAAAACTGCATTGATCAAAGGTTGTGGAATTTCATCTATTTTTACAGGAATACGGCGTTTTTCACCAAATTGATTGATTAATTTTCCATCTTTGGTAAAAACTTGCATAGGTGTTTGAAGTTGAACCTCTTTTAGAACTTCAACGCTAGGGATATCCGATTTTACGTAGTAATATAGTGCTAGTAATGTGAGTATGCCTAAAAGCCCACAGGCGATAATAAACTGTAAAAATCTTTTTAATAAAGTCACGGAATATTCCCTAGTTAGACTCCCAATTGTGGGTAGAGGCTGCTAGTATAGCTTGAACAAAATTCGATTAGTATTTTTTGTTCAAAAATAATAACCTGTTTAGATTAAAATAAAGGATAAAAACACAGGGTATGTTAAGTAAATTGTTCAAAGCACATGCACCATTGATGGTTGGCATTGATATAGGTTCTCACTGTGTCAAAGCTGTCCTGCTTTCTCAAACTCAAAGCGGCTATCGCGTTGAGGCTGTGGCTATTGAACCAATTCCAAAAGGTGCGATTACCGAACGCGCCGTTCAGGATATTGAAGCGGTTGGGCGAGCTATCAGTAAGCTCAAAAAGCGTTTTCCAAAGCATGCACCATTCGCAGCGGTTGCTGTATCAGGTCAAACGGTTATCACCAAAGTGATTTTTATGGACGTTTCATTAACCGATGCTGAACTCGAATCGCAAATTGCGATCGAAGCAGATAGCTTAATTCCATACCCGTTAGATGAAGTTAGCCTTGATTTTGAAAAAATTTCAGTCAACGATGCAGATCCATCGAAAATGAATGTGTTACTTTCTGCAGCAAGAACGGAGAGTGTATTGGCGAGAGTCAGCGCACTAGAAGAGGCGGGTTATAAAGCGAAGGTTGTAGATGTTGAAAGTTATGCGTTAAGCCGTTCTCTCGATACTCTATATGGTCAGCTTCCTACAGATGCGTTTGATAAAATTGTGGCAATTGTTGATATCGGCGCTGTTATTTCGTTGATGAGTGTGGTTCAGTCGGGCAAGACTATTTATACCCGAGATCAGGTATTTGGTGGTGAGCAGTACACCAATAGTATTGTGGCTTATTACAATAAATCCTTTGACGAAGCTGAACTTGCAAAAACTACGGGTGATCTGCCACCAAACTATACCTTTGAAGTATTAGCGCCTTTCCAAACTGCTTTACTACAGCAAATACGTCGTGCAGTACAAATGTTTATGACAACCAGCGGTAAAGATCATGTCGATTATTTAGTGTTATCGGGTGGCACAGCTTTGGTTGAAGGGTTGGATAGATTACTGGTAGATGAATTGGGCATTCATACCATCATTGCCGATCCATTCTCAGATATGGAAATAGCCCCTAAAGTAGATAGAAATGTGTTGTTAAGACACAAGCCGCAGTTCACTTTAGCGACAGGTCTCGCACTCAGGAGTTTTACCTCATGCCACATATAAATCTCCTGCCATGGCGAGAACAGCAAAGACAAGCTTCACAGCAAAAGTTCCTGATTTTAATAGGAAGTATAGTGGGTGTGTCTTTGTTTGTGATGTATTTAATCGGCAGTTTTTACGATAGTTTGCGCACAGGGCAAGAAATCAAGAACAATTATCTTCAAGCGGAAATTCGAAAACTTGACACTCGAATCCGTGAGATTAATGACTTAAATACCCAAAAGGGTAACTTGCAACGTCGTATTCGTTTAATAGAAGAGCTACAGGGCAATCGTAACCTAGGTACGCAAATCATTGATGAAGTCGCGCGAGTTGTTCCTTCGGGGGTGTATCTTACCAGTCTTGAGCGTGACGAAAATATGATCAAAGTGATAGGGCGAAGTGAGTCTAATAACCGTCTGTCACAAATGCTCAGACAAGTAGAGTCATCTTACTTATTAGAAAACCCATCGATTCAAGGGATCATTGCCGGCGAGCAAACAAATCGTCTGTTGAGCGACTTTACTATGCACTTTTTTGTCAAATCTTATCAAGAACTTGAAGATGCAAAAGAGAAGACGAGAGGGAATGCTCAGTGAACTTTGATCTAAAAGCTTTGCAAGACATCGATTGGAATGAAATCGAACTTGATAATATTGGTGAGTGGCCAAAACCAGTTAAAGCCATGTGTGCGGTCTTGGTTACGATTATTATGTTGTTTATTGGCTACTCGATGCTTGTTTCTTCCGCTATTGATGAATACGACTTTGCGGTAAGTAAAGAGCAAGAATTACGAAACTCATATCGCTTTAAGTATGCTCGAGCAAATAATTTAGATCTATATAAGCAGCAAATGCAGGATATGGAAGCGCAATTCTCGCAACTATTGCAGCGCCTTCCGACATCAAATGAAACGCCGGGTTTATTAGATGATTTAACTTATGTTGGAACATCGAGTGGTTTAACTTTTTTAAAAATAGGCTGGATGCCCGAAGTTAAAAAAGAATTTTATACTGAATTACCTATCAATCTTGAAGTTGTGGGTACTTATCATGAATTTGGTGAGTTTGTAGGTAAAGTGGCACAGCTCCCTCGTATTGTTAGTTTACATGATTTCAGAATTGAACGTGCAAACGATCGTGACTTGGTATTTAGTGTCGTAGCTAAAACATATCGCTATGAGCAAGGGGAAAAATAAGTGAAGCTCAAGAGTGTAGTGATAGGTTTAAGCGCAGTTTTATTAGCGGCTTGTAATGATGATACGGCTCAACAAAAAGAGTTTATTGATCAGGTTCAAGCGAGTGCGACGCCAAAGATTGATCCAATCCCTAAGATGAAAGAGTTTGAAAACTTTCCTTATAGTGCTGGCTCTTTGCGCAGTCCCTTTGATGCACCAAAACCAGAAGTAATTGAAAGTAGGTTGGTTCAGGTTAAAAATTGTTTACAGCCCGATCAAAATAGGGCACGAGACCCTCTAGAGAAATATCCTATTGATAATTTAATGATGAAGGGCACAATAGCACTTTCAGGTGTAACTTGGGCTTTGATCCGTGCTGCTGACCAGGGGCTTTTCCGTATAAAAGAAGGTGAGTATATGGGCCTTTACCATGGAGAAGTAGTCGGAATATATGCAGATCATGTCGAATTATTAGAACTGATCCCTGATGGAACAGGCTGTTGGAAAGAACGATTAACTAAAGTTGAGATTATTGAATCAGCTCAACTTGCCGTAAGCGAATAACAATAAAGGTACACAATTATGACTCGCATGGTTGCGAATTTGCTTAAAACTACCATTTTCTCAGGCCTTTTACTTGTGTTATCTGGCTCAGTTAATGCCCTGCCCATGTTATATGACGTGCGTTATAACCCAATTTCTAATTCAGAAACTGAATTACAGCTAGTGTTTGATGAGCAATTGGATTTAGAGCCAAAAGTATCAGTGTTAAACGACCCAGCCCGTTTAGAGTTATTTTTCTCAGGGGCTGAGTTTGAAGAAAGTTTACAACAGTTAAAAGTCAACAAAGCTGGAATTAAACAAATTCAAAGTAGCATGGTGAAAGATGGCTTTATCGTTACCATCGAAATGGATCAGCTAAAGCTCTACAAAACCCAAGTTAAAAACAACTTGGTGTATCTACAAATTTCTGAAAATCCAATTTATGGAGCTGCAGAATCAAATGAGCAGGGAGCGGGTCAGCTTACTCATCATATTAATCGTATCCAATCTATTGATTTTCGTCGTGGCGAAAAGGGTGAAGCTAAAGTATTAGTATTTCTTGAAAGTTCACAGGCTGCGATTGATGTGCAAGAGCGCGGTGGAAAGATTATCGCAGATTTCCACCATATAGATATTTTAGATGACTTGCTTTATGAATTAGATGTGATCGATTTTGGTACTGTAGTGAGCAAAATCGAGACCTTTTCAGAAGGTAATAAGAGCCGTTTAGTCATTGAGCCAAATAGTGCGTTTGCATTTAAGTACGAGCAACTTGACAATATCTTCACGCTTACCATCGAAAAAGATAATAAAACCAAAAAGTTTGGAGAAGAGAAGGTATACCAAGGTGAACCAATCACCTTAAACTTCCAAGATATCCCAATTCGTTCTGTGCTTCAGATTATTGCCGACACCAACAATTTCAACTTAGTAACCAGCGATTCTGTATCGGGTAATATCACCTTACGTTTAGAAGGCACGCCATGGGATCAGGCGCTAGATGTTGTTCTGAGAGTAAAAGGTTTAGATAAGCGCACTGAAGGCTCAATTTTAATGGTTGCACCAGCTGAAGAGCTAGCAGCAAGAGAAGCCAAAGAATTGCAAGCAATGCGTCAGGTTGAAGAGCTAGAGCCGCTATACAGCGAATATATTCAATTAAACTACGCCAAAGCAGAAGAGTTTTCAGATTTATTAAAAACTGAAATTAACAGTATTATCAGTAATCGCGGTAATGTTTCTGTTGATGTTAGAACGAATACATTAATCATTAAAGATACTGCGAAAAGTATTGAGACGGTCCGTCGTATGGTTGAAACTCTTGATGTACCTGTTAAGCAAGTGCGTATCGAATCTCGTATGGTGACGGTGAGCGATAATGTTTCGGATGACTTGGGTATTCGCTGGGGCTTTAGCGATCAACAAGGCTCAGACGCAATCTCTGGTAAGCTGTCTAGTGCTGATCAATTGTCTGGTGGCGTTATTCCAGCCTTTACAGACCGTTTAAATGTCAATTTACCGGTCACTAACCCAGCAGGTAGTATAGGTGTTCATCTTGCTAAATTAGCGGATGGTACGCTAATTGACCTGGAACTATCGGCGTTAGAGCAAGAAAACAAAGGCGAAATTATCGCTACGCCAAGTATTACGACGGCTAACCAGAAAAAGGCACGTATTGAGCAAGGTACTGAGATCCCTTATGTTGAGGCGGCATCGAGTGGTGCAACTTCGGTTAGCTTCAAAAAAGCAGTGTTAAGCTTAGAGGTTACGCCGCAAATTACCCCAGATAATAAGATCATTTTAGATTTAATTATTACTCAAGATACGCGTGGTGATAATGTACAAACACCTAATGGCCCTGCTGTGGCGATTAATACTCAGCAAATAGAAACACAAGTATTGGTCGAAAATGGTCAAACCATCGTACTAGGTGGTATCTATCAGCAAGAAATCACCAGTGCTGTGACTAAAGTACCGCTACTAGGTGATGTTCCTTACCTTGGTGCTTTATTTAGGAATACGCGTCACATTAATGAAAAAAGAGAATTGCTGATATTCGTGACCCCAAAAATCATGTTAGACGGCCAGTAACAGTGCATTAATGATTAATATTGCGTGGTTTACGGTAAATTAAATGATTTGACTTGAAATTGCGCACGGATTACTGAGATAATCCCCTCCTTAATTTTTGGGGCCAGGTCGTGAGGCGGGGTTTATTTTCAAATTTTAGAGTTCGTTAGTACTAAATAGATATGGCTGAGAAACGTAATATATTTCTAGTAGGCCCAATGGGGGCTGGTAAAAGCACAATTGGTCGTCATTTGGCAGACCAATTACACCTTGAATTCTTCGACTCAGATCAAGAAATCGAACGTCGTACTGGCGCAGACATTGCGTGGGTGTTTGATCTTGAAGGTGAAGAGGGTTTCCGTCGTCGTGAAGAGGGCGTTATCTCTGATCTAACTGAAATGCAAGGTATTGTATTAGCTACCGGTGGTGGTTCAGTTATGAGCAAAGAAGTTCGTAATAAACTATCTGCACGTGGCATTGTTGTTTACCTAGAAACACCAATTGAAAAACAAGTTGCTCGTACTCAAAGAGATAAGCGTCGTCCTCTTCTACAAACAGAAGAAGCACCACGTGATGTACTTGAGCGCTTGGCAGAAGAGCGTGAGCCTTTATATCAAGAAGTTGCTGACTTTGTAGTTCGCACTGATGAGCAAAGCGCTAAAGTAGTAGCAAATCAAATTATTGAGAAGTTAGATTTCTAAATTATAAAGGAGTGGCCAATGCTTGAACTGAATGTAGATTTAAACGAGCGTAGCTACCCCATTTATATTGGTGAAAACCTTCTCACCAACAGTGGGCGATTGTTATCACATATAGGTAAATGTCGCCCAGTAATCATCAGCAACGAAACGGTTGCACCTCTATACTTAGACCCACTGTTAACTCAATTAAATGAGTTAGAACCTCTGCATTTTATCCTCCCTGATGGTGAGCAATTTAAGACCTTAGAGTGGTTTGAAAAAGTTTCTGCATTTTTACTTGAGCATAACTGTGGTCGTGATACCTGCTTAATCGCGCTTGGTGGTGGGGTCATTGGAGATTTAACAGGATTTGTCGCGGCGTGTTATCAACGTGGTGTCCCATTTATTCAAATTCCAACGACTTTGCTTTCACAAGTTGACTCCTCTGTAGGCGGAAAAACAGCTGTGAACCACCCGCTAGGTAAAAACATGATTGGCGCTTTTTATCAGCCCAAAGCCGTTTTTATCGATATCAACAGCCTAAAAACTTTACCTGGTAGAGAGTTTGCTGCGGGTATGGCTGAAGTCATTAAATACGGTTTAATTTACGACCTGGCACTTCTAAGCTTTTTAGAAGAGCAGCACGAAGCGCTCAGCAATTTACAAAACGATGTATTGCAAAAAGTGATTTACCGTTGCTGCGAAATTAAAGCCGAAATTGTTTCTCAAGACGAGAAAGAGGCTGGGCTAAGAGCACTACTTAACTTAGGCCACACATTTGGTCATGCTATTGAAGCACAAATGGGTTATGGCAACTGGTTGCATGGTGAAGCGGTTGCTGCGGGGATGATGTTAGCAATGAAGCTTGCGCACATGCGAGGCTCTGTTACTGAGTCTGAAGTTGCGAGAGTTGAATCCCTGATTGCAAGTTATCACCTGCCTGTAGAGGCGCCTGAATCTATGACCAGTGCACAGTTTATTGGTCATATGCGCAAAGACAAAAAGAACCAACAAGGTAAGATCAGATTTATTGTCCCTACGCAATTAGGGCAATGTGCACTCGTAGATGATGTGTCTGATGAAGCCGTGAGTCAGCTAATAGGGCGCTAATGCAATCGCAAATATTGCCGAGTCGAGCTGCCTTGGTTGATAGAATTGCGATGCAATTCGAATATGGGCAAAATCTCATTGCTTTGGTAGGCCCTTCTGGGTTGGGGAAAAGCTATTTAGCAGAAACCTTAATTACTGAAAAGTATCCAGAATTTAATAAAGCTTATATTCAAGTAACGGCACAAATGAAAGATACTGAGTTGATGACTCAGCTGCTACAAAATAGTTTTAGAGCGCCACTGGTCGATCAAACTCAAACCTTATCAGAAAATTTTTTCCAGCTTTATCAAATGCAACCTTGTGGTCCGTGTTTTTGGGTATTAGATGGTGCAAGACATCTTTCAGATGAAATCATAGAACAATTGAGAATATTGTCAGCAAAAAGCCCAGTTGAGCTGTTTATTTTGGTAACAGCACAAGCGCCTAGAATGTTACCGAGTGCACTCGATATCCATTTAGAACGCTTGTCACTGTCTGAGTCTAAACAGCTCATGGCGATGTTCTTTAAAGACTTGCCTATGGAAGAAGACCCTATTTTTCAGGCGTTTTTGCAAGAGTCACATGGCAACCCCGCATTGTTGCTTGATTGGCAAGCATCGCAACAGAGTAAGTTGAGAACACAACAGCCCAAAAAGAGCTATCGTTGGCATTTAATTGCTTTAACAATGCTCTTGGCTTTATTACTTGTAGCGTTCATGTACCAAAAGCAAATTCTTTTTTATTTTAGTGAGCAGGTTGATGATGCTGAGCCTCTCGCAACAGTACTACCTGCAGAGCAGGTGTTAAATCTAGATAGTACTGAAACACAAACGAATCATTCATTGCAGCAACAAGGTGATATAGCAGTTCAGCCTTCGGTACAAGCTAACGAAGCCAAGGGTGAAGTGCCGAAAGAAACTTTAGTAGAAGCATCTAAAGACTCAACTTCAGATACCGTCTCTGCCGTTTTAACTGCGCTTGAAGCTCCTAGTAAAGACGTTGAGTTTACTAGCCCGCAAAATAAGACACAGTCAATCCAAAGTGAAGAAGTTAATCCGCCTGCTGAGACAATAACTTCAACCAGTAATGGTTTTGAAAAAAATGCCGAAGCCCTTGAGTTTAAAAAATTGCCATTGATATCAGAGCCTGCAAAGGAGTCGGTGGAAGCAAAAAAACAAGAAATAGATTTATCTCCAACAGAATGGTTACTGACGCAAAATGACAGCGTATGGGCTATTCAGTTACTTGCAGTGAAAGACAAAGCGATAGCCAATAGCTTTGTTTTAACACATGAGTTAAAAGACGTGTATGTCTATGAAACGAACAGAAACAATATTCCTTGGTGGGTTGTTATACAGGCGCCATTTGCAAATATTGATGTAGCGAGAAGTGCTCGCCAAAAGTTACCTCCTAATGTGTTAGCTGGCCAGCCATTTTTTAAAAAATTCGAGCGTATCAAACAGGAAATTCAGCTTGTTACTCGGTAATTAGCGTGAATTAGTGTAGAATCGCCCAACTTTAAATACATCACTACAAAAATGGTTTTTATGTCACTATCTGTGCTTAAATATGACGTTACTTTACTTGCGACAATCTGTTGTGAGTATTTATGTCATTCACCTCTTTTTAGTGGCGATGTGTATGCAAAGAATAAAAAGAAAATAAGGGTCTAAAGTGTCAAACGGCTCATCGGTCATTAATCGTCGATCTCCTTTAAAATGGGCGGGCGGCAAAAAGCGGATAATTGAGGAAATTAAAGCGAACTTACCGTTAAAAGGTAAGCAGCGTTTGATTGAGCCTTTTGTCGGCGGTGGCTCGGTATTTCTAAATATTGATTTCGAAGAGTATTTGCTACTTGATGTAAATAAAGATCTTATTAATCTATTTAATATTCTGAAAGATGCGCCAAAAGAATTCATTCGCGAAGCAGAATTTTTGTTTATTGGCGATCATAATGAAGAAGCGCGTTACTATCAGTTACGTGACGAGTTTAACGATACCTTAGATCCATACAGACGTTCATTGCTATTTATATACTTGAATCGCCACGGTTATAACGGTTTATGTCGTTACAATCAAAAAGGTGGTTTTAATGTGCCGTTCGGGCGATATAAGCACCCTTACTATCCAAGAGAAGAATTATTACAGTTTGCCAATGTCGCCAAACGAGCAACATTTGTTTGTAATGATTTCGAGCATGCTTTCAATCAAGCCGGCAGTCATGATGTTGTTTATTGCGATCCGCCATACTCTCCGATAAACCGCACTTCAAGCTTTACCGCTTATGCGGGTAATAAATTTACGGATGAAGATCAAGCTCGTTTAGTAGAATGCGCAATGGCAGCTAAACAGCGAGGTGTATCGACACTTATTTCAAACCATTATGTTGATTTTACAAAACAGCTTTACCGAAGTGCTGATAAGATAACCACCCTACAAGTTCAGCGTAATATTAGTTGTAAAGGTAGTGTTCGTAGCAAGATTGAAGAAGTTATGGCGTTGTATAAAGCTTAAAGCTTAGCGCAACGCTCAACCAAGCTGAGTTACTTTTTGGGACTCGAGATACCGGCAGAATTCAAATTTTTTACACACAGAAAATCACCTTCTCTCATTTAAAAAATATCATCGTTTAGCTGGTAATAATGCCTACCAGCCACACAAGTAAAAGTACTAAAAGAAAAACGAATACAACCGAAATGAGTGTAAATGAAATAAAGAGGTGTTTGTTTGAAAAGTCTTGGTGACGTTTATTTTGGCTTTGCACACCAAACATAGCTGCTAAAACACTTTGGATCATGCTTAGCAGCTGCATATTAATTAGAAATGTGAAGTGAAGCTTTCAGTGTTACTTTCAGTTTCATCAGACCCCAAAAGTAACTCAAGTAAATCTAAATAATGAAACTGTGCACTGCTGCTCTCGCCTGTTAACCAAGCGTACCAGCTAGTATGTGCTTCAAGTTTGCATTGCTCAAGTAAACTGCTGTTAACTTGAACTGTATTTGTACTACATGAGCATGTGCTACTGGCAACTTCTTCGCTGTAATCAACAGAGTAAACTCCTGCTGATAATGTAACAACAGCTGTTACCGCAAGCATCCGTGTTTTAAGCCGACTAAACATGTGTAACTCCACCCAACAGTTATCCATAAATAATACACTGCCCCTGTTTAGAAAACAAACATTGATCACGTAAATCTTTGTGCGTTATTTGCCATAAAGTTAAAAATACCAGTCGAGTTTTTAGTCTATTTACTGCAAGGGCTATAAGATAATAAAACTTGGGTACAAGGCATGAATTGCGGTAAAGTAATGCTGACAACTGAAGTATCACTTAAAGAGAGTTTACCGTGCAAAAACAACCTCAATACCTTATTGCCCCTTCTATTTTATCAGCTGATTTCGCTAGACTTGGTGAAGACGTCGAGCGTGTTATTCAATCAGGTGCAGATGTCGTACATTTTGATGTCATGGACAACCATTATGTACCTAACTTAACGTTTGGACCTATGGTTTGTAAGGCGTTGCGTGATTATGGTATTGAGGCGCCAATTGATGTGCACTTAATGGTTAAGCCAGTTGACGCGCTTATTCCCGAATTTGCTCAGGCGGGCGCGAGTATTATCACCTTCCATCCTGAAGCCAGTGAGCACATTGATAGAACCATATCTTTAATCAAAGATCATGGTTGTCAGGCGGGTTTAGTGTTTAACCCTGCAACTCCACTACATTATTTAGATTATGTGATGGATAAGTTGGATGTGATTTTACTTATGTCGGTAAACCCAGGTTTCGGTGGGCAAAGTTTTATTCCACAAACCTTAGAAAAATTAAAGCAAGTCCGCGAACGTATCGATGCTTCTGGTCGAGATATCCGTTTAGAAATCGATGGTGGTGTGAAAGTCGATAATATCGCAGAAATTGCCTCTGCGGGTGCCGATATGTTCGTGGCGGGCTCGGCCATCTTCAGTCAGCCAGATTATGCGCAAGTCATTACGCAAATGCGCGAAGAACTAGCGAAGGTTTCGCGATGAAATACCAAGGTGTGCTATTTGATTTAGACGGCACCTTAGTCGACAGCGCCCAAGATATGTTCATGGCGCTGAATCTGACTTTGACAGAAGTCGCGTTTCCGGTAGTGAGCTATGCGCAAGTAACGACTTGGGTCGGTAATGGTATTGAAATGCTCGTGAGGCGTGCACTGAGCGGTGATATGGCAGTAAATCCAGAATTGCCTGCGCACCTTATTGCAGACGCCGTGGCACGTTTTAAAGGTCATTACCAGCAACTAGCAGGTGATTATGTCGCGTTATATCAGCATGTTGAAACAGGCTTAGCTGCGACAGCGCACCTACCTAAAGCCATTGTGACTAATAAAGACCGTGTTTTTACCGAGCAACTTTTAGAAAAATTAAACCTAACTTCGCATTTTAAAGTATTGGTGTGTGGTGATGATGATGAGAAAAAACCGTCACCTTCGCCGCTTTTAAAAGCATGTGAAGCACTTAATGTTTCGCCGGAAAAGGCAATTATGATTGGTGACTCAAAAAGCGATATCATTGCCGCTAAAAGCGCAGAAATTGATGTGCTCGCGTTGACTTATGGGTACAATCAAGGATTCGACTTAAAAGAGCTTGAACCCGAGTACCTATGCGACGGGTTCTTAGATATAATCCCAATAATTAATCAGCAATAAATCAGTAAATTTAATAAAGGAACAACATGACTAAACCAGTAGTGTTAAGTGGCATTCAGCCAACCGGTGGTATGACGATAGGCAATTATGTAGGCGCCATAAACCAGTGGCTTAAGTTACAGCAAGATCATGATTGTTTCTTTATGCTGGTAGATTTACATGCGATCACAGTGCGTCAAGATCCTAAGATGCTACGAGAGCGCGTGTTAGATGGCGTTGCACTTTATGCTGCATGTGGTATTGACCCTGAAAAGTCAGCACTGTTCGTACAATCTCAAGTACCTGAGCATGCACAGTTGTCATGGGTACTTAACTGTTACGCGCAAATGGGCGAACTAAACCGCATGACACAGTTTAAAGATAAGTCTTCAAAACATTCAAACAATGTAAATGTAGGTCTATTCTCATACCCAGTGTTACAAGCTGCAGATATCTTATTATATCAAGCAGACCAAGTACCAGTCGGTGAAGATCAAAAGCAACACCTAGAGTTAACTCGTGACATTGCAACACGCTTTAATAACTTATACGGTGATGTTTTCAAAGTACCAGAACCTTACATTCCAGAGCTTGGCGCGCGCGTGATGAGCTTGCAAGATCCACTTAAGAAAATGTCTAAGTCGGATGAAAACCCGAATGCGTACATTATGCTGTTAGACGAGCCAAAGAAAATTGAGAAAAAACTGAAAAAAGCCGTCACTGATTCAGATGAACAAGCACGTATCTATTTTGATCGCGATGAAAAACCAGGCGTATCAAACCTACTGACTCTACTTTCAGTAGCAACAAAACGCTCTATCGAAGATTTAGTGCCAGAATATGCTGACAAAATGTACGGGCACTTGAAAAAAGACACAGCTGAAGCCGTGGTGAATATGATTGAACCAATCCAAGCGCGTTTCAAAGAAATTCGTGAAGACCAAACTCTGTTAGACAACATTATGCGTAATGGTGCAGAGAAAGCAGGCGCACGTGCTGAGAAAACACTTAAAGCGGTTTATGACGCGGTTGGCTTCATACCGCGTCCATAATTGGGTTTTATAATTTAGGCCAGGCTTTCACGCCTGGCTTTTTTATGGAAATTTCTATGTTATTAATGATCGATAATTACGACTCGTTTACCTATAACCTAGTGCAGTATTTCCAACGCTTAGATCAAGACGTTGTAGTAAAACGGAATGATGAGTTGAGTATTGCTAATATTCGAGCGCTTAACCCTGAGCATATTGTGATTTCTCCTGGTCCTTGTAGTCCCAACGAGGCTGGCATTTCTTTGTCTGTTGTTGAGCAGTTAAAAGGGCAGTTTCCAATACTGGGTATTTGTTTGGGTCACCAAACAATTGCTCAAGCCCTTGGCGCACAAGTTGTCAGGGCAAGGGAAGTGATGCATGGTAAAACCTCGCAAATTCGTCACACTAATAAAGGGGTGTTTCAAGGCTTACCAGATCCTTTAACTGTGTGCCGTTACCACTCACTGATTGTTGCAAAAGAGCGTTTGCCTGAAGACCTCGAAATTACGGCATGGACAGAGAATGACATGCAACAAGTGGATGAAATTATGGGCTTATGCCATACTGAAATGGCCTTAGAAGGTGTGCAATTCCACCCTGAAGCGATACTCACAGATCAAGGTTTAGCTTTATTAAATAATTTTATTCGACGCTTTTCTAAGTAAAAGCATAGTTTTATATAGGACTTATAAGAACGCTCAATGACTGATCTATCTCGGCAATTAAGGACTTCTATCGCACTCAATGAACGTGCGCATGATTTGTTTATTAGTCATAACTTTGCACAGCAACAGTTGGGTTATATTCATACACTTGAAATAAACTATGGTGAGAAGATACCGCAACGCACTATGCTTGAGGTAGAAATAGCTGCCGCGGCAAAGCGCAAAGAAAGTAGCACAAGTCATCATAAGTACATCGCCAAAGCCAGTAATCACTTACACCAAATTATAGAATCCTCAATTCATAAACAAATGGAAGATATTGATAATATTTATCATGAAATTGTTGGCATTCAGGATGCGGTGCCTACTATTTTAGATATTTTAGGCGTGAAGTCTGCTTCGGTTGGAAGGCTTGAGCCTTTGGTTAACGAGCTTTCGTGGCTCGGTAGAGATTTAGTATCTTTAGTTAATTTACCGCAATATCGTAAGCAAAGCGCAAAAGGGACAACCGTTAAAGTAGATACACCGGCATTGGCGCTGCGCTATTTAGGGCTTGAGAATTTACAGATGGTCATACCGACGTTTGCAATGCGACATTGGATGCCTCACGATACATCGCCATTTCCTTTGTTAAAGCGAAAACTCCGTGATCATAGCATGACTACAGCGATTGCTGCTAAGCATTTGGCAGACTTGAACGGTGTTAAAGAACAGCATGCTTTTACCTTGGGTATGCTATTAGATGTAGGGAAGGTCGCTTTAACGCGCTTGTATCTAAGAACGTTTGAAAAGGTCTGGCAGGAAAAGGTGCGCATCGCTCGAGATAAAAATCATAAAGACCTTCACTCTGCACTTTTAGAGCTATCTCCAGATCCACTCTTTTTAAGGGGGCTTTTGCTCAATCATTCTGCGAACCTGTCGGCTAAATTGATAGAAAAAATGGCGTTTAGGTATTTGCCATTTATGGCACCTATTGAAGAGTTCGCTGCTAATTATTTACCTCAGTCGCATAGTCAGTCAGCCGATTATTTACCGCTAAGTCAGGTATTGCGAAAGGCACATGGCTACAGCTTGTATGTGATCCTAAAAGACAACCAGTTTATTGAAAAGGATGAAGCAGCTCATTGGTTTGCGCATCTTGGGTTATCAAAAGAGGAACTCACTACGCTAGCAAAATGTAACTTTAATAGTTTACAGCTAACAATTTTGTAAAATTTAAGATTTTTTTTGCGACTATTCATTCAAGCCACTAATTAACTCGATTAGTGGCTTTTCCTTTTCTTAACAGTCAAATCTATCTAATTCACCTAAATAGTTATTCACTCACCATGAAAAACTATCCCAAACCCTTGAATATCAAGGGCTCTATGAAAGTTTTAAATGAGACTTTAAGGTTTTTTTCTGAAATAATGGGTGAATGAAATTTGTGCCATACGGCTATTTTTAGCCACGAACTAGCTACACTCAATGCTAGTTTTAGCGCACCTAACTCAACTTTATGGGGATAGAAAATGACTATTAATCGTGAATTATTCGATCAGGTAATGGTACCTAATTATGCACCTTCAGCAGTTATTCCAGTTCGAGGCGAAGGTTCTCGCGTTTGGGATCAGGAAGGCCGCGAGTTTATCGACTTTGCAGGTGGTATCGCTGTTAACTGTTTAGGTCACTGTCACCCAGCATTAGTAAACGCGCTTAAAGAGCAAGGTGAAAAAATCTGGCACCTATCAAATGTAATGACAAACGAGCCAGCATTGCGTTTAGCGAAAAAATTAACAGACGCCACGTTTGCAGAAAAAGTTTATTTTGCAAATTCAGGTGCAGAAGCGAACGAAGCAGCACTTAAACTAGCACGTCGTTTTGCGCTAGATAACTTCGGCGCTGAAAAATCACAAATCATCTCATTCAACAAAGGCTTCCACGGTCGTACTTTCTTCACTGTAACTGTGGGTGGTCAAGCGGCGTATTCTGATGGTTTCGGTCCTAAGCCTGGTGATATTGTTCACTGTGACTATAACGATCTAGCTGCGTTTGAAGCGTTAATTTCTGACAACACATGTGCAGTGATGATGGAACCACTGCAAGGTGAAGGCGGCATCGTATCTCCAGAAGCTGATTTTGTGAAAGGTGTTCGTGAGCTATGTACTAAGCACAATGCGCTGCTTATTTTTGATGAAGTACAAACAGGTGTTGGTCGTACTGGTGACCTATATGCTTACCAAGGTTTAGGTGTAACGCCTGACATCCTAACAACTGCAAAAGCGCTAGGCGGTGGTTTCCCAATCGGTGCGATGATCACAACGACTGAAATCGCGAAGCACTTAAAAATTGGTACACACGGTTCAACTTACGGTGGTAACCCGCTAGCTTGTGCTGTTGCAGAAGCGGCGTTCGATACTGTAAATGATGAAGCTGTTTTAAACGGTGTTAAAGAGAAAGAAGCGCTATTCCGCGAACTACTTACTGCAATTAATGACAAGTACAACGTATTCAGCGAAATTCGTGGTAAAGGTCTATTATTAGGTGGTGTTGTAAATGAAACATACAAAGGCCGCGCGAAAGAGTTTTTAGTAGCAGGTACTAAAGAAGGTGTGATGTCACTTGTGGCTGGTGCAGACGTTGTTCGTTTCACGCCATCATTGGTTATTCCTGAAGCGGATATCCGTGAAGGTATGGCTCGTTTCGAAAAAGCAGTTGCTGCAGTTGTAGCTGCAAACGCTTAATTCCTTGAGTGGCCAAGCTTGCTTGGCCTTGTCTACCGTCAAGTTAACTTTTTAGGAGTAAGCGGACTCATGATGATCCTTCGCCCAATCCAGCAAAGCGACTATCCAGCGCTTTTAAAAATTGCCCATGAATCAGGTCATGGCTTTACTTCATTACCTAATAATGAAGAACTATTACAAAGCAAAATCGAACGCTCTGAAGCGTCTTTCAAAAAAGAAACGGATGTCCCTTTTGATGAAGGCTATTTGTTTGTTTTAGAAGACACTGACACTGGCGAAGTAGTGGGTACCAGCGCGATTGAAGCAGCTGTTGGTTTAGATGATGCGTTCTATCATTACCATCTAAGTAAGGTGATCCACTCATCACGCACCTTAAATGTTTATAAAGCGGTTGATATTCTGACTCTGTGTAACGACTACACGGGTGCCACTGAGCTATGTACTCTGTTCTTGAAAGAAGGGCATCGCAGAGGCTTTAATGGCAAGCTATTGTCAAAGTCGCGTTTTATGTTTATCAAACAACATCAGCAACGCTTTGCAGATACGGTTATCGCAGAAATGCGTGGTGTATCGGATGAAAATGGTCAAAGTCCATTCTGGCAATGGCTTGAAGAGCACTTCTTCTCTATGGATTTTCCGACTGCAGATTACCTAACGGGTATTGGTCAAAAGGTGTTTATTGCTGAACTTATGCCAAAATACCCAATCTATGTGAATCTGTTGAGTGAAGATGCACAAGAAGTGATTGGTCAAGTACACGACAATACGCGTCCTGCAATTGAGCTACTTAAGAGCGAAGGTTTTACCTTTAACGGCTATGTTGATATTTTCGACGCAGGCCCTACAGTTGAAGCAAAAGTAGATAACATTCGGACTGTGCGTTCATCAAGCTTTAGAACAGTATCAATTGGTGATAACCCGGGTGGTTCCCCTGTGATGATTGCAAATGATAAACTGGAAGGGTATCGTGCAACCGTTGCTGAGCTTCAGATTGATGATAATACTGATACCGTCGTTATCTCAGCAGAGTTGGCAAACGCATTGAATTTAGTGGATGGTGACAAAGTCAGCATCGCAACTATATAAGAATAGAGATTTATTATGACAACACATGCCGCACAATTTATTAATGGTGAATGGTTAGCAGGTCAAGGTGAGGCATTCTCATCACTGAACCCAGCAAACAATGAAGTTATTTGGCAAGCGAACTCAGCAACAGCTGAGCAAGTTGATACAGCTGTAAAGTCAGCGCGTGAAGCGTTTTATAGCTGGGGCGATATGACATTTGAAGCGCGTTTAGAGATTGTTAAACGTTTTGCTGAGCAGTTAAAAGAAAACAGCGAAGAGCTGGCAATTGCAATTGCCAAAGAAACAGGTAAGCCACTATGGGAAACGCGTACTGAAGCAGGTGCCATGGTTGGTAAAATTGCCATTTCAGAAAAAGCATACCATGAACGTACTGGTGTAGTTGAAAATGCAATGCCAGTTGGCCGCGCTGTTATTCGTCACAAAGCACACGGTGTTGTAGCTGTATTTGGCCCATATAACTTCCCTGGTCACTTACCAAATGGTCATATCGTGCCTGCACTTTTAGCAGGTAACACGGTTATCTTTAAGCCTTCAGAACTAACACCTTATGTTGCTGAGCTTACGCTAAAGCTTTGGGAAAAGGCAGGTCTTCCAGCAGGTGTGATCAACCTAGTACAAGGTGAAGTTGAAACAGGTAAAGCACTTGCTTCTCACCGTGGTATCGATGGCTTGTTCTTTACTGGCTCTTCTCGTACAGGTCATATCCTTCATGAACAGTTCGCTGGTCAGCCGGGTAAAATCCTAGCGCTAGAAATGGGCGGTAATAACCCATTAATCGTAAAAGATGCGTCTGATACGAAAGCGGTGGTTCACGACATCATTCAATCTGCATTTATCTCAAGCGGTCAACGTTGTACGTGTGCGCGTAAGTTATTCTTACCTGCAGGCGAGCAAGGTGATGCGATCCTTGAGCACCTAGTACGTGCAACAAAAGCAATCAAAGTAGGCAACTTTGATGATGAAGATCAGCCATTCATGGGTTCAATGATCTCAAATCAAGCGGCAGCAGGTATGGTTGCAGCACAACAGCAACTAATTGATTTAGGTGCTGAAGTTATCATCGAGCTGACACATAAAGAAGGCACAGGCTTTGTAACACCAGGTATCCTTGAGTGTTCAAATGTCACTGACTTCCCAGATGATGAGCACTTCGGTCCACTATTAAAAGTATTCCGTTACACAGACTTTGATGCAGCAATCGAAAAAGCGAACGATACGAGCTTTGGTCTTTCAGCTGGTCTATTAAGTGACAATGCTGAAGATTACGACCACTTCTTACGTCGTATTCGTGCTGGTATTGTAAACTTTAACCGTCCTATCACAGGTGCATCAAGTGCAGCACCATTCGGTGGTATTGGCGCATCAGGTAACCACAGAGCAAGTGCATACTATGCAGCAGATTACTGTGCTTACCCGGTAGCTTCTGTTGAGTTAGAAAAAGTGACATTACCAGGTGCATTAAGCCCAGGTTTATCAATCGACTAATTCACAGTCTCTATCTATTTAGGTAGAATAAAAGTATTAAAAAAAGCAGCTTAGGCTGCTTTTTTTTCATCCGCTAGCTGTAAAAGTAGCAATGCATGTGAGTTTCTGCTTAAATCAATAGGAGATGCTTTGAGAGTTTCAGGTGGACAAACTATGGTATTAGATAAACAGGGCTATGACGAGTTAGTGATGTATTTAACGCACAACTTAACCTTGTTTGAAAAGCCTGGTGAGATTGAGCCAGGTGCACCAAGGGTGATGGAGTTAATTGAAGATGTTATTGCAGAACACGTGATAAGGCTTTGTGAACAAAACACTGAACTTTCAACCGAACAGCGTAGTTTAATTGTCCGTGAAGTTGACGGTATTGTCTATGATTTACAAGAAGTCTTATCTAGTGTGACTGAGCAACGCGTCACCAAAGAGCAACGAGAATTTATTGAAGAGTTTGCTGGCTTAGTCAAAAACTTATTCGACGCTGCGATCTAAAGTAATTGCAGTCTCAAGCAGTTTATTGCATTTTATAACACCGCCGCTTTAAGGCGGTGTTTGTATTTATAGAGGTTAAAAAATGGAAGCAAATATTAAGTGGGTTGATGGCGATACTTTTATTGGCCGCTCGCAGTCTGGTCATAATGTGGTATTTGATACAGGCGCTGATGGTGCTGCGCCTAGTCCAATGGAAATGGTATTGATGTCGACGGGTTGCTGTTCATCGGTGGATGTTGTGAGCATTCTAAAAAAAGCAAAACAACAGGTTGAGAATGTTGAAGTCAAGTTAACAGCAGAGCGAGCAGAAAGTGCGCCTAGAGTATTTACCAAAATGAATCTACACTTTGTAGTTACTGGTAAAAATGTTTCTGAAAAGCACCTTGCTCGCGCGGTTCAGCTGTCTGCTGAGAAGTACTGTTCTGTGGCCTTAATGCTTGATAAAACAGTAGAAATTACTCACAGTCATGAGGTTGTTGAAAGCGTTGCAAAATAACGCTTTTTCAGTGCGGATTTTTCGTATAAAATCCGCCCTCTTTGAGTTCTGCGTTGCAGATTTATTGTTTAAAGGTTGAGTATAGTGAACAAGCCCTTTGATAAAATTAAGCTCCATGGCTTTAATAACTTAACGAAAAGTTTAAGCTTTAGTATCTATGACATTTGTTACGCTAAAACGGAGCAACAGCGTAAAGAATATTTAGAATACATTGATGAGCAATATAGTGCTGATCGTTTAACGGATATTCTAAAAGAAGTAGTAGATATCATTGGTGCAAATGTTCTGAACATTGCTCGCCAAGACTATGATCCGCAAGGTGCAAGTGTAACTATTTTGGTGTCTGAAGAGCCTGTAGAGCAGCAGACATTTGATAGTAACGAAACACCAGGACCACTTCCTGAGTCAGTGGTTGCACATTTAGATAAGAGTCACATCTGTGTTCACACTTATCCTGAAGCGCACCCTAATGATGGTATTTGTACATTCCGTGCAGACATCGAAGTATCAACCTGTGGCGTGATCTCTCCACTTAAAGCGTTGAACTTCTTAATTCACTCTTTAGAGTCGGATGTGGTGACAATCGACTACCGTGTACGTGGCTTTACGCGTGATATCACTGGTGTAAAACATTACATAGATCATGCAATTCATTCTATTCAGAATTACATGACAGAAGACACCAAAGAAGCGTATCACATGGTGGATGTGAATGTTTTCCAAGAAAACTTATTCCACACTAAAATGATGTTAAAAGAGACGGATCTGAATACTTATCTATTCGGCTTAAGTACTGATGATTTAAGTGTAGAAGAAGAAAAAGAAATCCGCGCGAAAGTAGAGCGTGAGATCCAAGAAGTCTTCTATGGCCGTAACCTGCCAGAGTTAAGCTAGTTTCTCATAAAAAAGAAAAGCGCACATTTTCCAATGTGCGCTTTTTTTATGTCTCAATCTTAGAGGTAAAAAACACCCCGTACTCTATGTTACGGGGTTTTACATTTATAGCTCGTATTTAAACGTTAATCCTACAAGGCGAGGCTCGCCATACTGGTAGTAATTTTCAGTCGCGTATTCTTTAAGTGGATTATTACCGAATTCAAAGCCGCGAACAGGCACATCTCTGTCAGCTAGGTTTCTACCCCAAGCTGTAAGTGACCAGTTATCTCTGTGATAGCTGACGCTGGCATTTATCAGGTTTTGGTTAGGCGCTTGGTCGTTATGGCTATCTGAGAAGTAATAGCTATCTTTACCTTCAAAACCAAGTTGTGCTTCTAAGTTATCTGTTAGTGCATAGTTAAAGCTAAACGCATATTGATATTTAGGCGCTTGAGCTTGCTCTCTACCGTGCTGATCGATGCCGTCAGAGGTTGTAAAGCCTTTAATTTTAGAGCGCAGATAGCCAAAACTATAGTTTAGTGCAAGGCGTTCTGTGTATTGTTTAGTGCCTTCTACTTCAAAACCATAGTTTTTGCCTGAGCTGGCATTATCTAAATACCCAGCGAATTGCTGGTCTTGAACTTGCCATTGCTTTAATTGCATATCATCACGTTTCATGAAGAAAGCGGTTACGCGCAGGGTATGGCTTTTATCTTCAGATTGGCCTTTCACACCAAATTCGGCATTCCATAAATATTCAGGATCAAAAGTATAGTTCTCTGGCTGAATGTTTAGGTTTTTATCTTTAGCTTTCGCGAGCGCTTCACCGTTTACGCCACCGATTTTGTAGCCACGAGATAGACTTGTGTAGATCATAGTGCGAGGGACAACTTGATACTCTAGCGCAACTTTACCACCTAGCATGGTTTTATCGGTTGTTTCAGCAAAACCATTATTGTCTTTGTAGTCAGCCTCATAGCTTTCTGCACGTAAACCAGTGATCAGTTCTACATCTTTTGCAATTGATGTAATTTTTTGACCATAAAGCGCAGTATTACGAATATCGAAACTTGAATGAAAATCTTGAGATTGCCAAGTATAAGCACGAGTAAGGTCTACATCGCGGCGCTCAGAATACAGACCCACAACCCAATCATCTTGCTTAGAGCTAATTTGCAGGTCGAATGTGCCTTTTTCAGTGTCACGAATATAGCTGTCTGTAGAGCTATAACCCCAAGGGTGAAGACCTGCTGCACATAAGTTTGCTTGGTTGGCGTTATTACATACCCAATCTTCATCATAGCTATACAGTGAGTCTGCTTGCAGGCCAGTTGCTGTTGCTGTGATATTGACCGTTTCAAAGCCGGTGTAATTTGCAGTTAAAGAGAAAGCATCGCTTTCTAAGTTATCTTGACCCGGTTCATCAGCAACACTGTTGCGGCTATTATCAAGCGTAAATGCGTCATAACCGTTTTCGATATTGATGTGGTGTACAGCAAGTGAAGTATTGAAGTTATCGTTCCACTCATTGCTCAGCTTTAATCTTAAAGCTTGCTCATCTTGTTCTTGGGTTGGGCGATTTAGATATAGGTTATCGGTATAACCATCTGATTTACGTTGGAACGCGCTCGCTCTGATTGCAGAGCTATCAGTTAAGCCAGTGCCAGCCGCAATGCCAGCTTCGTAGCTATTGTGGTTACCAACACCTAGCTTCACTTTTAACGCTTTATCTTGGCTAGGTGCAGTGGTTTGCATATCAATCATACCTGCCATGGCATCAGCGCCATAGCGAGTTCCTTGCGGGCCGCGATAAACCGCAACTTGCTCAACATCGAATAACAATGCACTGCCACCAAGGCCTGAGTAGTTAATGCCGTCGATAAGTAAGCCCACGCTTGGTTGAATAGGGTCTTGGAATTGGGAGCGAAGACCTACACCACGGATCTGCACATAACGGCCGCGCGATGCGCCTGCTGTGAAGTTCACGTTAGCCGCTGAATTTAAAATCTCATCTAAATAGCTTGCACCGCGTTGCGTAATTTCTAGTTCACCTAACACACTGGCACTGGCGCTTAAAGTTTGAATGCTTTCTTTTTTAAAGTCACCGGTGACTTCAATTACTTCAAGGGGGCTTTGTTCAGCAACCGCATTGGCGGCAAATAAAGGCAGCATGGCTGCGTATAACAGAGAGAATTTTGCTTTCATGATCAGACTATTCCGTTTTAGTTACCCGTTATTCTAACAAATCAGGCCATACAGAGAAGCTAAACTATGTTTAATTATGTTATAACAGCGGCAAACATCACCGAGTTAAAAGAGGATTAAATGAGTTTTCAAGTTGAGTTTAAAGTGCGCGACTATGAGTGCGACTTACAAGGTATCGTTAACAACAGCGTGTATTTCAATTATCTTGAGCATGCACGCCATGAGTTTTTAGCGGCTAAAAACATCGATTTTGCGCAGCTTGCCCGTGATAAGGTGAATTTAGTGGTGATCCGCTCAGAGATGAACTACAAAGACTCATTAAAACCGGGTGATGCGTTTTACGTTGAAGTCGAAGTAGAGCGTTTAAGCCGATTGAAGTTCGCCTTTAATCAAAAGGTGATCCGCGCGGCAGACAATAAACTCATGCTGGATGCGGTAGTAACAGGCACATCAGTGAATGAAAAAGGTCGTCCATTTGTACCTGAGCAACTTGAGCAGTTATTTGCATAAAAACTTAAGCTCTAAATATAGGAAGCCTAATATGAAAAATAAGTTATCTAAATTAGTCATTGCTTTGGGCTTATCAAGCTCTGCTGTTTTATCGGGCTGTACTATGGTGTGGGACGACCCAAATAGCTTAAACCCTTTCTCTGAAAAGACGCTGCCGCAAGGACATTGGCAATTAAGTCAGATTGATGAGGTTAAGCAACGCAGTAGTGAGATGCGCATTCAGCTTGTTGAAGATAACCAAATCATGGGCCACACCGGATGCAACCGTTTCTTTGGTAAAACCCGCATTCAAGACAATCAGCTGTATGTTGAGCAAATCGGTATGACAAAAATGCTCTGCTCCGATGAGCTTGATAAACAAGAGCGTATGCTACTGAATATGTTAGAAATCGGTGTGCCTTTTATGGTGTCAGATAAGACGCTAATACTAAATGGTAAGCCAGTCCTACACTTTAAACGTTTAGATGGTCTTGAATAAGCCGTTGTTTATGAAGTAGACTGCACTCAATTCGTTACTTGTCGGAGTGCCTTCGGGCTGAGATCGCATTATTTGCGGGATCCGTGAACCTGATCAGGTTAAAACCTGCGTAGGGAACAAGCTGCCTTGCAAGCAAATATCTTTGCTGGCTGCAAAAAGCTAATATGCGTCGTGCATGCATTTGGCTCGGACCAATTGGGCTAACCCCCATCTCTCTCCATCTGGAGATCTGACAAGACACCTTAACTAACCATGAGGCAAGTCATGTCAAACAATAGTAGCAAGCCAAGCCGTCGCGAAACCCGTGCCGCGGCATCAGAATATATTTATAACCTTACTGGCCAACCGTTTCCAAACTCACAGAAAGTGTATGTAGAAGGTGAGCAAGCGGGCGTACGTGTGGGTATGCGCGAAATCACTCTAAGCGACAGCTTTATTGGTGGCACAGAAGAAAACCCTGTGTTTGAGAAAAATGACCCAATCCGTGTGTACGATACATCAGGCCCTTACACAGAGCCGGGCTTTGAACTAAATGTACGTAAAGGCTTACCTAAATACCGTGAGCAGTGGATCTTAGAGCGTGACGACACAGAAGAGCTTGAGTCAGTAACTTCACAGTTCTCTCAACAACGTATGGCTGATGAAGGTCTTGATCACATTCGTTTTGAGCACTTACCTAAAATTCGTCGTGCTAAAAAAGGCAAAAACGTGACGCAAATGCACTATGCGCGTCAGGGCATTATCACTCCAGAAATGGAATTCGTCGCGATTCGTGAAAACATGGGTCGTGAAAAAATTCGTGAAGAGTTATTAGCGCAACAGCACAAAGGCGAGTCGTTTGGTGCTGAAATTCCAGAGTTTATCACCCCAGAGTTCGTTCGCTCAGAAGTGGCACGTGGTCGAGCTATCATTCCTAACAACATCAACCACCCAGAATCAGAGCCAATGATTGTTGGCCGTAACTTCTTAGTAAAAGTGAACGCCAACATTGGTAATTCATCAGTCACTTCTTCAATTGAAGAAGAAGTTGAGAAGCTAGTATGGTCAACGCGTTGGGGTGCAGATACGGTAATGGACCTGTCTACAGGCCGTTATATCCACGAAACGCGTGAATGGGTTGTACGTAACTCACCAGTGCCAATCGGCACCGTACCAATCTACCAAGCACTTGAGAAAGTAAACGGTGTTGCTGAAGACCTAACATGGGAAATTTTCCGCGATACACTGATTGAACAAGCAGAGCAGGGTGTGGATTACTTCACGATCCACGCTGGTGTATTACTTCGCTACGTACCAATGACGGCAAAACGTGTCACCGGTATTGTATCGCGCGGTGGTTCAATTATGGCGAAGTGGTGTTTAGCGCACCATAAAGAAAATTTCCTATACACACACTTCGAAGACATCTGTGAGATCATGAAGCAGTATGACGTATGTTTCTCACTGGGGGATGGTTTACGTCCGGGCTCAATTGCAGATGCGAACGATGAAGCGCAATTATCAGAGCTTCGTACTTTAGGTGAGCTGACGAAGATTGCGTGGGAGCATGACGTTCAGGTGTTTATCGAAGGCCCAGGTCACGTGCCAATGCATATGATCAAAGAAAATATGGACGAGCAATTAGAGCACTGTCATGAAGCGCCTTTCTATACGCTTGGTCCATTAACGACCGATATCGCGCCGGGTTATGACCATATTACTTCTGGTATCGGTGCTGCGCAGATCGCTTGGTATGGTACGGCTATGCTGTGTTATGTAACACCAAAAGAGCACTTAGGCCTACCAAATAAAGAAGACGTGAAAGAAGGTCTTATCACATACAAAATCGCCGCTCACGCAGCGGACTTAGCGAAAGGTCACCCAGGTGCACAAATTCGTGATAACGCGTTATCGAAAGCGCGTTTCGAGTTCCGTTGGCACGACCAATTCAATCTAGGTCTAGATCCTGAACGTGCACTTGAGTATCACGACGAAACGCTACCGCAGGAGTCGGGCAAAGTGGCACACTTCTGCTCTATGTGTGGTCCTAAGTTCTGTTCAATGAAGATCACCCAAGAAGTACGTGACTACGCGAAAGACCTAGAAGCACAAGGTGTTGATATCTCTGATAACAACGCAATTAAAATTAAGATGATCGATGTTGAAGCTGAAATGAAAGCCAAGTCTGAAGAGTTTAAACAAACAGGCTCTGAGCTATATCACAAAGCCATCTAGACACACTAGATGATTATGCCATGCGCACAGCATGGCATTGTTTTATAACCTTCGGGTTTTTAGGGGCAGAAATGAGTAAACCAAGAGTTGCTGTATTAGGGTTTGGTTTGTTGGGGCGTGTCGCAGCATTGATGCTGATGGAGCGCTATCAACTGAGTATCTTCGAAAAAGACGACGCACAAGCAAATAACAGCGCCGGTGTGTTAGCGGCGGCCATGTTAGCGCCGTTGGCTGAGTCTGTAATTTGTGAAGCAGATTTAGCCGAAGATGGCTTAACAGCCATGGCACTTTGGCCTGAACTTTTGGCAAAACTTTCTTCCCCAGTATTTTTTCAACAAGCAGGTACCCTCGTTGTGGCACACCAGCAAGACAGGGGTGACTTACAAAGTTTTTCACAACGATTAAAACCCCTCGCTGGGCACCAAGCACACATAGCCAATAGCCAAGATATTGCTCAGTTAGAGCCAGAACTTGCAGGGCGCTTTCATCAAGGCATATTTTTACCTTGTGAAGGCCAGCTCGATAACTTGGCTTTTTACCGTGCCAGTTTTGAGACGCTAAAACAGCAAGATGTTGAGTTTCATTTTGGTCAGTCTGTGCGTTGCGAGCAGGGGCTAGTAAACGGTGAAGCATTTGATTGGATCATCGACTGTCGCGGCTTAGGCGCCAAAGATGAAGTGACAGGGCTACGTGGTGTACGTGGTGAAGTAGCGCGCGTATATGCACCAGAAGTGACGTTAACTCGCCCTGTGCGTTTAATGCATCCTCGCTACCCAATTTACATTGCACCGAAACCAAATCACGAGTTTGTCATTGGTGCGACTGAAATTGAGTCGCAAGATAATGGCCCGATCACGGTGCGCTCTACCCTTGAGTTGTTGTCAGCTGCCTACACGGTACACAGCGGCTTTAGTGAGGGCCGAGTAATGTCGATTAATTCTGGGCTAAGACCTGCGTTTGTTGATAATCGTCCAAATATTGAGGTAAAAGACAACCTCATCCAAATTAATGGCTTATATCGCCATGGTTATTTACTTGCACCTTTTGTGGTGCAGCAAGCACTGAGCAAGGGGTTACTTTGAAGGTCGTATTCAATGGTCAACAAGTCGCGCTAACCGACACTAATTTACAAGCATTTATTGAATCGCAAGGCGCAGTGCCGCCATTTGCTGTGGCTGTGAATGGGCAGTTTGTACCGCGCAGCCAATGTGCTGTGGCTGAATTAAAAGAGGGCGACCAAATCGAGTTATTGTCGCCTATTCAAGGGGGGTAAACATGCATAAACCACTCACCATTTATGGCGAAACTTTTGATAGCCGTTTATTGATAGGCTCAGCGCTTTATCCATCTCCGCAAATTATGCAGCAATCGCTGGTGGCATCGCAGTCGCAAATTGTGACTGTGTCGCTGCGACGCCAAAACTCAGTCGAAGCAGGGCAAGATTTTTGGCAATTAATCAAAGACACAGGGCTGCGCGTATTACCTAATACAGCAGGATGCCACAGTGTGAAAGAAGTGGTGACCTTGGCGCAAATGTGTCGCGAAGTATTCGATACAGACTGGATCAAGTTAGAGCTGATTGGCGATGAGTATAATTTGCAGCCTGATCCCGTGGCTTTATTAGAAGCGACTGATATTTTGATCAAAGATGGCTTTAAAGTACTGCCTTATTGCACCGATGACTTAGTGATCTGTCAGCGACTGGCCGATTTAGGCTGTGAAGTATTGATGCCTTGGGGCGCACCGATTGGTACAGGCAAAGGGCTAATGAATCCTTATAATTTAAAAACCATTCGTGAGCGCCTGCCTGAGCATACTTTAATCGTGGACGCAGGCTTAGGTTTACCATCTCACGCTTGCCAAGCGCTCGAGCTAGGTTATGATGCGGTACTATTAAATTCGGCCATTGCTGGTGCGGGTTGCCCAGTAACCATGGCCAAAGCGTTTAAATCAGCAGTAGAAGCTGGGCGCTTTAGTTATGAGGCCAAAGCCATGCCTGAAAAAGAAGTGGCGGCACCTTCTACGCCGACCATGGGTATGCCGTTTTGGCACCAAGATTAAAATAGATTAAGAATTTAGGAGTCTGACATGTCAGAAGTTGTTTGGAGTATTGCAGGCTCAGACAGTGGTGGTGGCGCAGGTATTCAAGCCGACCTTAAAGCCATGCACAGTTTTGGTGTACACGGCTGCACGGTTATAACGGCACTTACCGCACAAAACAGCCTTGGGGTTGAAGCCATAAACCCTGTCAGTAATGCCGTGATTGAGTCTCAGCTCAATGCTCTGGCGCAAGATATGCCTGCAAAAGTGATTAAAATAGGCTTGCTCGCCAATATCGCGCAAGTAGAGTTAATTGCCGAGCATATTGCCCACTACAAAAAAACGTGGGCGGTGCCGCCAGTGGTGGTCTATGACCCGGTTGCGATTGCAACCAGTGGTGACACCTTAACTGAAGAAGACACGGTTGATGCGTTAAAGAAATATCTTTTCCCGCTGGTGGATGTGATCACCCCAAATACACACGAGACACAATTACTCACAGGTATTTATCTTATTGGCCCTAGCTCAGTGGTTGAAGCTGCCGAAAAGCTACAGGCTTTTGGTGCCGGTGCAGCGGTGATCAAAGGCGGTCACTGGGATTACCCGAAAGGCTACTGTATAGATTATTGTCGCAGTGACAGCCAAGAAGAATACTGGCTAGGGAACGAGGCGGTAGTCACTCCGCATACACATGGCACAGGCTGTAGTTTATCGTCATGTATCGCGGCTTGTCTTGCCAAAGGCTACCCGTTAAAAGATGCGTTTATCTTAGGTAAAGCGTATATCAACCAAGGTTTAGCAAGAGCCGTGCGTTATGGCGAAGGCATTGGTCCTGTAGCGCATACCGGCTTCCCTGAAGACTTAACTCATTTCCCGCAGGTCATAGAGCCGGGTAGTTGGTTAGCTGATGAGTTAGAACTGGACGCGCCGGATGATTTTAATTTTGCAGCAGGTTTTGCCGATACTGACGGTGAGCTGGAGCTTTATGCGGTTGTAGATACAGCTGATTGGATTGAAAAATGTTTAGCCGCAGGCGTACCGACCGTACAGTTGCGTATTAAAGATCCAAACGATCAAAACCTAGAAGAAGAAATTAAAACCGCCATTATGCTGGGTGAAAAATATCAGGGGCGTGTATTTATTAACGATTACTGGCAGTTAGCCATCGAGCATGGCGCGTATGGTGTGCATCTTGGTCAAGAAGATTTAAGTGAAGCTAACCTATCGGCAATTCAAAATGCAGGCTTACGCTTAGGTGTATCGACACACGGCTTTTATGAAATGGTGCGAGCGCACAACTACCGCCCAAGTTACTTAGCCTTCGGAGCGATTTATCCAACTACAACCAAAGATATGACAGGACAAATTCAGGGCCTTGAAAAGCTCAAGCATTTTGTGCCGTTAATGAAAGCACATTACCCGACCGTGGCCATAGGCGGTATTGATATTGCACGTACTGAGCAAGTTGCCAGTACTGGTGTGGGCAGTGTTGCAGTGGTGCGCGCGATCACCCTCGCTGATGACCATCAAAATGCGGTTCTTGAGCTCAAAGCTGCAATTCGCAAAGGACGAGGTGAAGCTTAATGGCATTGGATGACAAAGAGCGGCTACGTTACAGCCGCCACTTGTTACTCAAAGAAGTCGGTGAAGCTGGGCAAAATAAGCTGAAAAGTGCCAACGTTGCCGTGGTCGGCTGTGGCGGTTTAGGCAGCCCAGCTTTACTGTATTTGGCGGCCTCAGGCATAGGGCAACTGACATTCATTGATGATGACGAGGTTGAGCTGTCTAACCTTCAACGTCAGATCATGTATAAGGTAAACCACCTTGGTCAAAGCAAAGCTAAAGCTGCAGGCAAGGTGCTGACTAGTCTAAATAATCAAATTTCACTAAACCCTGTGCACGCACGTTTAAGTGCAGAAAATTTAGATGCATTATTGGCTGATGCCGACTTTATCCTAGATTGTAGCGATAACTTTAGAACCCGTTATCTACTGAATAAATACTGTCTTGCGAAGCAAAAAGTACTGATTTCAGGTGCAGCCATCGCAACCCAAGGTCAGGTAATGGTATTTGACTTTAGAAGCGAAAGTCCTTGTTATGCCTGCTTATTCCCAGAAGGAGGCGAGCAAGTATCGCAAAACTGCGATAACTTTGGAGTAATCAGCCCGTTGTTAGGCGTCATAGGTTCAATGCAGGCGCTTTATACGGTGAACATGATTTTAGGCCACCATAGTGGTAGCGTGTTTAAGCAAGTGGATGGCTTAACGTTAGAGCAAAAGTCCTTTGGGTTATTTAAAGACCCAGAATGTAAGTGTTGTTAATATCAGAAGTTGTCTCATTTACTCGTTTAAATGCAAAAAGCTGCTAACCTATAAAGCTGATTTTCTAGTAAATTTTGTTTGCAAATTAAGGACGCAACAATGAAGCTTCTATATGGGTTAGCCGCACTTTCTCTATTAAACTCTTTCAATACATATGCCCAAAGTGAAGGTATTTCTTATAGTTACCTGACCGTGGGTAATGAATCTATCAGTTATAAAGAAACGGCCACACTTGTGCCAGTTAAATCAGATGCGAGTGTGAGCAACCTGATGCTCAACAGCGGTGGCTTGTATGACATTAATGAAACCTTTGCATTCTCAGTGGATGCGCTCGCGACTTTCTCACCGAATTCTGACAATGAAGCATGGACCCATGAAACATTAGGGGTGTATCAACGTAATCAATTTGAATACATTCACGCCAGCACGAACCTTGCGTTGCACTATAAATTGACTGAAAACTTTAGGGTTATCGGTGGCACAGCACTGTCACTTATTACTTATAAAAGAACAGGCATTAATTTAAATTTACAAGATGGTTCGGTGATAAAAGGCGGCATGCAAGAGGAAAAGTCGAACGAGATTTACCTTGATGCAGGTATCGCCTATGAAAGTGGTAAGCTGTCAGAAAGTATGCGTTATGGTTTTAAGGCGACGGTAGGCCATACCATTTGGTCTGAAACTTATAACACGCAGTTTGATGGATTAGACTTCGCGACAGATACCTTACGTTATAACCTAGAAACGAATGTCTCTTTCAAAGTTACCGAAGGCATACACCTAGGTGTATACGCGCGCTATTCAATGTTAGACAGAGGGCAAGAAGGTCCCGTTGAATGGACGGGTACTTTAATTGATAGAGAGTCTACGTTTGCGGTGGAATTTCCAGAAGGCGAAACAACCAATACCAGTGTTGGTTTAATGCTGCTTTGGGATTTATAAATAACCTGAGCTCAGGTTAAATAATAAAGCCTGCAAATTGCAGGCTCTTCTGGTCTTAAAGCGTATTAGTCAATTTTAGCAAACGGCGTGCCCATGCGAGTTACCGTCTCAGGTTGCTCGCTATCTAAGAAATCAGCTTGTTCTTTACCCCAAGCTAGAATAACAGTCGAACCCAACTTAAAGCGGCCCATTTCATCACCTTTCTTTAAATGGATTGCTTTGTCGCCTTCAACAGGGTAGTTCCATGCCATTACGTCACGACCTGCAGGTGGTGTAACTGTCCCTGCCCAAATCGTTTCGATGCTTGCCACAATGGTTGCGCCGACTAAAGTCATTGCCAGTGGGCCTACTTTGGTATCAAAAATAGCCACAATACGCTCGTTACGCGCAAACAAGTTAGGCACATTTTTCGCTGTAAGTGGATTTACTGAGAATAAATCACCCGGTACATAAATCATCTTACGAAGCGTGCCGTCAATTGGCATGTGGATACGGTGGTAATCTTTTGGTGCCAAGTAAATACAGGCAAATTTACCGCCCATAAATGGTTCAGCATCGTCTTTATCACCACCATGTAGGTCTTGTACGCTGTAGTTGTGGCCTTTAGCTTGAATAAGTTGACCATCTACAATATCACCTAACTGGCTGATAGCGCCGTCTACAGGGTGAGTAATGATGCTTTCATCTTCTGTTAACGGGCGAATGCCTGGTTTTAATGGGCGAGTAAAGAACTCATTAAAGGTTTTATAGTGCGCAGGATCTTCGTAAAGTGCCTCGCTCATATCAATCTTATACTGCTTGATAAACGCCTTAATCAAAGAAGTTGTCACTGAGCCCGCTTCAGCGGCAGCCAATTTACCAACTAGGCGAGAGATCCCATGCTTAGGCATGGCGTATTGCATGGCAATTTTAAATTTATCCATGGGGACTATAAATTCCTAAAAATAATTAGCGCAGATACTAACATATAAACTGTAAATTTTTTAAACTCTTGGCGCGCGAGCACCCGCGCGGCCATCGGCCATTGATTCGAGAATACGGTGGTAGCTGTCAAAACGTAATTCAGTAATTTTACCCTCATCAACCGCTTCTACCAATATACACCCAGGGTCATTAAGGTGCTTACAATCTCTAAAACGGCAGCCGCCTATATACTCGCGGAACTCTTTAAAGCACCAAGTTACGCGTTCAACATCTAGGTGCCATAAACCAAACTCACGGATCCCTGGTGAATCAATCAGGTTTCCGCCGCTAGGTAAGTGATGTAATCGTGACACAGTCGTGGTGTGTTGACCTAGGCCGCTATTTTCAGAGACTTCTTTGGTAAGAATATCTGCATCAGGCAAAACGGTATTGACGAGTGTTGATTTACCAACCCCAGATTGACCTACAAAGATGTTGTTTTTACCCACTAATACTTGCTTAAGCGCGTCGATACCTTCGCCGGTTTTAGTACTGACAAGGTGAACTTTATAATCTAATTCACGATAGATATCTAAAATCTCGTTAATGAACTCGAGACCTTCGTCATCAATCAAGTCGATTTTATTGAGCACTAAAATGGGCTCGATACCCATATCTTCACAAGCCACTAAATATCGGTCGATAATCTGTGGGGTGAATTCAGGTAAAATTGCAGATACCATCAAAATTTGGTCAATGTTCGCTGCAACAACTTTAACACCATCATAAAAGTCAGGACGGGTAAGCTGTGAACGGCGCTCTTCAATGGCTTCGATAACCCCAGCTAAATCGCCATCACTGACTTTGGCACGACGAAAGAATACTTCATCACCGCATACTAGACCGCCAACGGTTCTGCGAATGTTACAGCGCAAAACTTCGCCATCAGACGTTTCTATATCGGCATGTTGGCCGAAACGACTGATCACCACTGCATTTTCAGTTGGACCTAAATTGTCGGTTTGCCACTGAGTATCTTGTTGCTCGCTATGCTGTTGTTTAGCTTTACGCAAGCGTTTTTGATGGTTGGCACTGATCCGACGGGATTGGCCTTTACTGAGTTTCTTTTGTTTTGCCATAGTTACTTAGCTTGTCACTGATCAAAAATGCAATTAATAAAATTGCCTAAAATCACCCTGTTTACTTTGTGAGCATGGCTTAAATGGGCTATAACTCAATTAAATTAAGCGCTTTTTAAAAAAAAGCTTTAGGTAAACAAGTGAAGCTAATATGATATATCTAATTGCATTGGATCTAAAGGAAGTACCGCTAAGGTAGTTTATGTCTTTTAATGAATCAAATTTGATCTGGCTAGATCTTGAAATGACGGGCTTAGAGCCTAAAACAGATAAAATCCTAGAAATTGCGACAGTGATAACTGATGGCGACTTAAATGTATTAGCTGAAGGTCCTGTTATCGCAATCCATCAAAGTGATGAATTATTAGATGGCATGGACGAGTGGTGTACTAACCAACACGGCCGTTCTGGCTTAACAGCTCGTTGTAAAGCGAGTACGTTGACTGAAGAAGATGCTATTGCACAAACTCTAGAGTTTTTGAAAGAATGGGTACCACCGGGTAGCTCGCCTATGTGTGGTAATTCGATTGGTCAGGACCGCCGCTTTTTAAATAAGTATATGCCTGAACTTGAGGCTTACTTTCACTATCGCAACCTAGATGTGAGTACAGTGAAAGAGCTAGCTCGCCGCTGGAAGCCTGAATTGCTTGGTGAAGTTAAAAAGAAAAGCTCACACCTTGCACTAGACGACATAAAAGATTCAATAATGGAATTAAAGGTTTATAAAGAAAAGTTCTTTAATCTTTAAAAACTGCTTGCAAAGCACCTATATTATTGTAGAATTCTGCCCCGCTTAGACAGATGCTCTGCGGGGTTTTTGTTTTAAAAGCAACTATGTGATGCAGCACTAGCTCAGCTGCTCCAGGTAATAGACGCGACCTTTGCGATATTACTAATAATATAGGGCTAACTATGGAATGCGGCACTAGCTCAGCTGGTAGAGCGCGACCTTGCCAAGGTCGAGGTCACGAGTTCGAACCTCGTGTGCCGCTCCAACTTCTTAATCTTGTTTTTATACAAGTTAATTAGTGTCTAACTAATTATATATGCAGTACTAACTCAGCTGCTAAAAATCATGAGTTATTTATGGAATGCGGCACTAGCTCAGCTGCTTCGGGTAATAGACGCGACCTTTGCGATATTACAAACAAATCAAGAGCTAAATATGGAATGCGGCACTAGCTCAGCTGGTAGAGCGCGACCTTGCCAAGGTCGAGGTCACGAGTTCGAACCTCGTGTGCCGCTCCAACTCTCTTTTTACATCCTCAAATCAAATTTACTAACTATAAATACTCATATTAACCCCAAGCATTTACTGCTCATTTTTCAATTCACAGTACGTTCCTATTTTTGATAAAAACGCATCATTTTTATTCTTTGATTCGTTCCAAAAACATGACTTCATACTTACATATTGCACTGTAAACTAACAGTAATATTTCCCTTAAAAAGGTAATTATCTGTTTGTTATGGCTTTTTTGATTTGTTGTTGCTTTGTTTTTGAATAAATATCTCTTTTACATTTGTTTACATAGTACTTTTTTACTGTTACCTTGTTGCGATTTTTTTAATTCTTATCGGTTATATAAAAATAACCAAAAAATATATCGTGGGATGGAGATTACAAGGGATGCGAGCATTAACTACCGGTCAAGTGCTAGTTGGTTTATGGATTCTATTATTTTCAGTGCTCATAAATGCAGACCCTTACCCTCCGCAATGGCAATCAGGTCAAGGCTCTGCTATTCATTTTCAACCAGTTAATTGGCCTTCAGAACCTAGTGAACCAAAAGACTGTGGTACCAGTTGTGGTCAATGGCAGCCGTATACGCGTTTTCAAAATAACCTTGCTGACCCTCGTACTAAAGATGAATCAAATGGTGGAACATCTCCGCAGAGCTATGTGAATGTCGCGTCTTCTTGTCAAGATAGAACTCTTCCAAGTATTTATTATTACTTGCATAAAGGGGCGTCAGAAACAGACGATGTGATTATGTTCAGGTGGCGTGTTGAGTCTCCTGCTCATACTTATGCTACAGGTAAAAATGCGGGTAATTTTGGCGCTTCAAATCCTTGGTCATCCGCGCTTTGGACGGTATTTTTTGATTTAGGTGGTAATGGTTATCGAACCCTTGCCGCTCATTTAGATGGCTCAGTTGGCCGCCCTGGTGAAGAAATTGACCGCATAGCGGGGATTTGGAGTAACCGCGATTCAAACTCCCTTGATTATGAAGCAGATCCTAATATTCATTTGCTAGGCCATAACCCGACTGCTTTCATTGGTGATAATAATAAGATCCTTAACTTCAATAACAACTTATCACCATCAGAAAACTGGCCGAATGGGGCGAATGAAACTAAGTGGGACTATGGTACCAGTCGAGCGACTTTGGTATCGAATAACTCATGTAATGAGTATTTTATTGATTATCAGATCCCTGTTGCGATGCTTGATGCCACAGCGAAAGGCGGGCCAAAGATAACTCGTGATACGCCGTTGTCGATGTTGTTTTGTACTGCGAATAGCCTTAATAATCCATTGCAAAAAGACTGTGCATTAAAAGATGTGTGGTCAGCGGATCCTACAGTGCCAGCACCATTTGGTGATTATCTCTCATTTAATCAAACTGAACCTTATAGCCAACCTATCGTCTCTAGCGTAGTCGCAAATGCACCACAAAGCTGCTCGGATAATTTTGATTTACAAACGGTGGTTCAAGACACCTTAGCAGTTCAAAATGGCAAAGTAGTTACGTCTATGAAGTCTGTAGCATTTTACTATTGGTATGACAAAGACGGAGATGGTAAAGCGAGCAGTGCAGATATTGGCAGTAAATGGACTAAGGCAGGCAATGACGCCAGTTTACAAAGTGGCTCTTTAAATACTTGGCAAGCTGAGTGGAATGCCAGTGCTTTAGCCAAAGGTAAATATTTAATTGGTGTTCAAGCACTTGATGATAATACCATTGTAGATACAGGTATGACGACATCGGGCATTGATAACCGAACTTTCTCTTATTTGTCTGGTGATAGTAAAAATATCATCTATAAATCGGGGAGTTGGGCAGCAGGTGAAGAGGCCAATTTCCCAGAACACGCAGTTACTACCTCGCCTTCTTCGAGTGAGAACTGGTATGGCAACCCATCGGTTACAGGGCAGCAAGTTGCTTTAGTCGGGACTGCAATCAACGCTTGTGGTGTTGCACCAAGTATCACTCTAAGTGCGAACAAAAATAAGGTAGTTGCTGGTGAATTGGTTGAATTTACTATTTCCGTAAGTAACCCAAGTACAAATTCTGATGTGATCACCTTAGCGAATATAAGCCATGAATTACCAACTGGCTTTAGTTACAAGGCGACAAGTTCATCAGGTGTTTCTGCTGCTGAGCCTGTGATCACAGGACAAACACTAAGTTGGGATGTGGCGGCTCAAACCATTGTAGCTGGCGGTCAACTTAGTCAAGTTTTTCAAGCAACAGCCGCAACGACCGCAGGGCAATACAATAATACAGCCTCAGCGGTAACGTCATTTTCACAGCTACGTAGCCAGCCTGTTTTAATTGCAGTTGATGCTGCGAGGGTTTCAGCATTTATAACCCCTGATAGTTACAGTGTGGCTGCCGATGCAACAGATACGATTACTTTTACTGTTGACTATACAAATGATGCGCTAATAGATGTGCAAAATGGTGTGATTAAAACAACTCTACCAACGGGTGTTAACTATATAAGTTGTGCAGGCGGAGTGAGCTGTAGCATCTCTGGGCAAGAGATCAATTGGGATATAGGTGCACTCAATGCTGGAGTACAGGGGTCGGTAACCTATACGGTTTCTGTAGGCTCAAATTGGTCTAGCAGTTCACTAACAACTAGTGCGACTGTCAGTGTCACGGCCCCTGATAACTCTGTTATTACTAAAACACCTTCTACAACGGTTGCTGTTACTGGGTTAGCAAATTCAGGCACGCCCGCAATGGGCTTAAATATCACAGCGAATGTGGTGCAGGTGGCACCGGGTGGAGCAATTACCTACACCCTAACTTACAGTAATGACGGTGATGCAGATGCTGTTAATGTGGTACTCAAGAATACATTGCCAGCAGGCTTTAGCTTTACAAGCTGTGATAGTGCGTGTGCAAATAGTAATGATGCTCAAACATGGCAAATAGGCACTGTTGCAAAAGGCGCTTCAGGTTCAGTGTCTGTGACAGCGACAGCGGCGGATCCATTTGATAGCTTTACGAATCCAGCAATAGATAAAGCAACGCTCGACTTTACCGATGGCACCCAAGTGACCGCTCAGTTGGTGACAGGTGTAACCGGTAATATGTGTAACAATTATTACTTTAGTGCCGATACCGTAAATGTAGGAGCCGCAGGCGTAAAACAGACCGCAAATACGCAGGTTATTAGCAGTGCAAATAGTGGTTCATCAACAACGGTGACTGCGCCCGCAAATAGTTTTATCGAGGCATTAAGGTTATATCAAGACCCAGCTAGTTTAAATACCATTCCTTTTAGTGGTGATCTAACGACCACGGTTTATATTGACCGTAAAAATGGACCATCGCTGAGTATTCGTTCATCGGTATATGATTATGATTCAATAACAGGTAATCAAGTACTGTTAGGTCAATCAGTTCAATCATTTGGTGGCAACACTAAAGGTGAGTTGACTACGACCGTGAATTTATCTGGCTCTTTAGATAAAGATCATCGTTTACTTTGGATTTATGAAGCACAGTCAGATCACAATAAAACAGCGTTTGATGTGCAATTTCAATATGGCGGTACGGTCACTAATGCTATTTCGGGTGGCAGCACAGCGGCAATTTCGAAAGCGTATTTTTGTGTTACACCACCTGCTAACCTCACTCTTAAGAATACAGTAAGTGACATCAGTGTGAACGCAGGTGATACGCCAACACTGACTTATCAGCTTGATTACGCAAATACCGGTGAAATTACTGCAAATAATGCGCAGTTAACAGCATCATTGCCTACAGGGTTTAGCGCATGTCAGTATTCAAGTGATAACGCAAGCTGGTTGTCATGTAGTGCCAGTACATCACATACATTTAATTTGGGCTCGATAGCTGCTGGTAATAATGGTGTTGTATATTTAAAAGGAGTGGTGCCAGCAGGTACTAGCGGAGGGCAAACTTTAACAAGTACTGCGACGATTATCAGTGATGAAACATCGCAACTAAGCGCTCAAGCCAAAACCCAAGTCATTGCAGGTTCAGCTGCTTCGTCTCCTGCTGAGTTGCGTGTAAGTTTAAAGGCGAACAAAACGTCTCTCACACCAGGTGATGAAGTCATATACACTGCTACTGTTAGTAATGTGGGAGGGCAAGATGCCAGCGCCGTACAGTTATTAAATGACTTGCCTATTAGCAGTTATTTTCAATATAAGTCATGTAGTGAGTCATGTACGAATAATAGTAATACCTTAACGTGGAATATTGGAACGCTTGCTGCGGGGGCATCAAAAACGGTTACTTATACCATGCAGACCAGTACAACTGGATTGGCTGCAGGGATCACACAAATCGTTGATGACGCAAACGCATCGGGTAGTGCGCTATCATCGGTGACCAGTAATGAAGTGTTAGTGAATATAACGGGCAACCCGCGTTTAAGTATTTCTAATACAGCGAGCAAAGACACTGGCCTTGCACCGTCAGAGTCCTTAACTTATACGCTCACGGTTTCAAACCTTGGTTCAGTCAGTGCTGAAAATACTCAGATTGTGGTGCCTTTTCCCAATAAATTGCTCTATGCAAATACCGCGATGACACCGCAAGGTAGTGTTCGCTTTGATCAGCTCAATAACCAAATAGTTTTTGAATTAGCAGAATTAACCGCAGCGCAAACCGTTACTTTAACTTTTAAAGCGAGTATCGCAGAAAGTTTACCAAGTGGCACAACTAATCTAACAACTTCGGCCACCGTGTATTCGTCAAATGCAGCAAGTGCATCAGCTGATGAAGTGATCTCTGCCATTGCCACGCCGGTGTTGGATATTACTCATGTATTATCAGGAACCAGCGCTTACCCCGCGGCAGTATTGAATAAAGCCGTCAGTAGTAGCACAACCTTGTATGTGGATCGCACTGATCAATTCTCGATAGGGCAATTGATTAAAGTAGGAAGTGATGTTGTAAAAATTACTAATGTCTCTTCTAACGCTTTGACAATCGATAACGCAATTACAGCAAGTAACGGTGAGTCTGTTATTAGTGCATTAACACTGTCGATTAACTATCAAAATATTGGTAATGCAACGGCAAGCAATGTGGTGGTAACAGAAACTTTGCCGGCACAATTAACTTATTATTTGGCATCTCCATCAGCGAATTCAGCTCCAGCTCAAGGTAGTAGTGGCGTTTTAAGCTGGAATATCGGCTCTCTAGCAAGTGGCCGTTCAGGCAATCTACAAATCAAAGTATTTCCTACAGGTGAAAAAGGTGCATTTGATAGTACCGCTGAGATCACGGCAAGTAATGCAAGTTCAGATAGTGCTGTGGTGAGCGCGAAAATAGGCGGGCTGTTGCTAGATAAAGCAACCTCGACCGCGTTTGTTAGTGCAGGCAGTGAAGCGAGCTACAGCATTACATTAACCAATACGCTGACAACAGATATTACAGGGGTGATTGTCCGTGATGTTTTATCTGATGGTTTTAGTTATCAAGCAAACTCAGGCAGTGTTGATTCAGTGTCTCAGGAGCCTAGTTTTGATAGTGCAGATGCGCTTTATGTACAGCCTTATTGGGAGAATTTAAGTATTCCTGCAAATAGCAGTATTACGATCCGTTTTAAAGCCGATATTTCGGCAGACATTGGTGCAGGTAAATATCACAATGACCTTGCTATTTCAGGTTTAGGTAATGTAGGTTTTCAGTCCATCGATCCGACCAATAATAGCAAAGCGGACGTCACTGTTTTAGCTGACAATACTGGTTTATTAAAAGCCTATGTCTTCAATCGCACTTCGGGCGATAGCAATAGTTATGTGCAGGGCACTGATATTCCTTTAAGTAATGTAAAAGTGAAAGTGCATAAAGCTGGTGACGATTGTTCCAACCTTTACAGTGCCACTTGTTACATTCGCTATACAAATACTGATGGCTATGTTCAGCTTGTAGCAGCTGCGGAAACTTGGCAAGTCACCGTCGATGATTCAACAGGCGATATTAATACCGCATGGACTCAGACAGTGGGTAATAACGGCGACAATGTCACGATTATTAGTGGTAGTGAAACGGTCGATCATAACGGTTATGGCTTAATTGATAAGTATACGGTATCGGCAACTGCTGGGAGCGGTGGCAATATTTCACCAAGCAGTCAGACAGTGAATGCTGGGACTACAGCACAGCTTACCGTGACTCCAAATTCAGGATATGAAATTCAATCAGTAACGGGCTGTAGTGGTGCTTTATCAGGTAATTTGTACACAACTGGCGCTATTAATGCAGACTGTTCTGTGAGCGCGAGTTTTAGCTTAAAAGTGCATACCGTCACCGCCACGGCTGGAAGTGGCGGTAGCATTTCGCCAAGTACGCAAACAGTTACAGAGGGTAATACTGCACAACTTACCGTCACGCCTGATACAGGCTATAAAATAGACTCTGTAAGTGGCTGCAGCGGTACTTTGTTGAATAATACTTATACAACTTCGGCCATTAGTGCTGACTGTGCTGTAACTGCGAGCTTTAGCTTAATCAACCTTGAGACTACACCTGTTGCTAAAGCTGATGTTTATCCACTTAATTCAGAACAAACTTTACTTGAAGGCGGCACTTATAACGCGGCAGTTTCAGTCTTAAATAATGACTCAGATGCAGATGGCGATACATTAAAAGCTAATCTGCAAACTTCTCCTGCAAACGGCACGTTAACTTTTAACGAAAACGGTACGTTTACATATATACACAATGGCGGAGAAAGTACCTCAGATAGTTTCACTTACAGTGCTAGTGATGGAAAATCTGATTCGAATATCGTAACTGTTAGCATCAATATTACAGCGGTAAATGATAAGCCAGTTGCAAAAAATGACAGTTATTCACTAAAAGAAGGTGAGACGCTAAATGGTAGCACCGTACTGACAAACGACACGGATGCAGAAGGTGATACGCTAACAGCCGTGATTGCAACAAATCCAAGTAACGGCACGCTCACCCTGAACAGCAATGGTACCTTTACTTACGTGCATGATGGTGGTGAAAGCACATCAGATAGCTTTACTTACTTTGCGAATGACGGTAAAGGTAATTCAACTTCTGTTGCAACCGTGACGCTCACTATCTCTGGTACCAACGATCTACCAGTGGCAGTGAATGATAGCTACACGGTCGGTGAAGGTGAGACGCTAAATGGTAGCACCGTACTGACAAACGACACGGATGCGGAAGGTGATACGCTCACAGCTGTAATTGCAACAAATCCAAGCAACGGCACGCTAACGCTTAACAGCAATGGTACGTTTACTTACGTGCATGATGGTGGTGAAAGCACATCAGATAGCTTCACCTACTTTGCGAATGACGGAAAGGGCAATTCAACTTCTGCTGCAACCGTGACGCTGACGATTACAGGCATTAACGATCTGCCAGTTGCAGTCAACGATAGTTATACAATAAACGAAGGTGAAACCTTAAACGGCACAACAGTGCTGGTGAACGACACAGATGCTGAAGGTGATAAGTTAGAAGTGTCGTTAGATACAGACACAACATCGGGTGAATTGGCGTTAAATAAGGATGGCACATTCATCTACGTTCATGATGGAAGTGAAAGTACCTCAGACTTCTTCACCTATTTTGTTAATGATGGGGAGGCAAACTCAGAAACCTCTGCTCGTGTAACAATTAACATTGGCGGTGTGAATGATGCACCAGTCGCAGTAAGTGATGCATTCACACTAAATGAAGGAGAGACCTTTGAAGGATCTTCTGTGCTTGCTAATGACATTGATGCCGATGGTGATGCTTTGAAAGCGGTTAAAGTAACTGGTCCTAAGTATGGCAAATTAAGTAACTTCAATGCTGATGGTACTTTTACATATGAACATGATGGTAGTGAAACCATTGAAGACAGTTTTACTTATTATGCATTTGATGGCTTGGTAGCCTCGAATACTGTGACAGTTGTGCTGACTATCTCAGGCGTCAATGATGCACCAATTGCTGAGCCTGACACTTATTCGTTAAACGAAGGGGCCACATTACATGCTGGCTCCGTGCTATCAAATGATACAGATCCGGATGGTGATCAACTAACGATTGAAATCGACTCTGATCCAAGTAATGGTTCATTAACCATGCAAACAGATGGCACATTTGTGTACGTCCATGACGGTAATGAGTCAACAACAGATAGCTTCACGTATCATGTTTTTGATGGCTCTTTAACGTCAAATATTGTCGAGGTAACCCTTAATATTATTGCCATGAATGATGCGCCAGAGGCAATAGCTGATAACTATGAACTGAATGAAGGGGAAACTCTTATTTCGACTTCTGTGCTACAAAATGATTCAGATGCGGATGGTGATCAGTTAACAGCAGTAAAAGTCTCAGAGCCAAGCCATGGTGTATTAACATTTAACTCGGATGGTACATTTATTTATGAGCACAATGGCAGCGAAAGTAATGCCGATAGCTTTACGTATCATGCTTTTGATGGTGAGTTAGAATCAAATGTTGTTACGGTTACGATCACTATTAATGGTATGAATGATGTGCCAGAAGCCGTTGATGATTTTTATATTCTCAATGAAGGGGAAAAACTTTCAGCTACATCAGTATTAGAAAATGATATGGATGCTGAAGGCAATTAGTTAACGGTTTTTTTAGAATCGCAGCCTATCTATGGTCAGTTGACGATGCAACCAGATGGCACGTTCGAATATATCCATGATGGTAGTGAATCTACATCAGATAGTTTTACCTACTATGCGTTTGACGGTACTTCCAAGTCTAATTTAGCAACAGTGACATTAAGCATTTCAGCTGTTAATGATGTGCCTGTGGCATTAGTTGATAGTTACTCTTTGAATGAAGGTGAAACGCTAACTGCAAGCTCAATATTGGAAAACGACATTGACCTGGACGGCGATAGCCTCACAGCAGTGATGGTGACAACAGTTCAGCATGGTGAGTTGACGTTAAATTCTGATGGTACATTTATCTATATTCATAATGGTGGAGAAAGTACTTTCGATAGCTTCACTTACTATGCATTTGACGGTGCATTAGCCTCAAATATAGTGACAGTGACATTAAATATTGCCGGCGTGAATGATGCACCTATGGCTGTAGCGGATAACTACACCCTAAATGAAGGTGAGACTCTTTTAGCCAGCACTGTTTTAATTAACGATATTGATCTTGATGGAGATGCTTTAACTGTCGTTAAAGTGAAAGGCACTGAGTTTGGTGAGCTTAGTTTAAATGTCGATGGTACATTTACTTACATTCATAATGGCGATGAAAACACGCAAGATACATTTACCTATTATGTTTATGATGGAGCGCTAAGTTCAAATACAACGACAGTCACGTTAATGATTTCAAGTGTTAATGATGCGCCAATTGCCGTTGCCGATAACTACACGCTAAACGAAGGTGAGACTTATTCTGCAACAACGGTTTTGGTAAATGACAGTGATGCTGAAAACGATCTGTTAACAGTGGAGCTAGACTCTGAACCGGAATATGGTCAGCTAACTATGCACTTAGATGGTAGCTTTGAATATATTCATGATGGTAGCGAAAGTACCTTAGATACGTTTACCTATCATCTGTTTGATGGCGAGTTGCAGTCAGATACAGTGACAGTAACATTGAATATAGAAAGTATTAATGATGCGCCTGAAGCTATTGCAGATGTATACAACCTAAATGAAGGTGAAACGCTCAATGCAACAAGTGTATTAATTAATGATCTTGATGCCGATGGTGATACTTTATCGGCAGTTAAAGCCACTGAACCTTCTAATGGCGTATTAGCATCATTTAATGCCGACGGTACATTTACTTATATTCATGATGGTGGTGAGAGTACGCAAGATAGTTTCACATACTATGTGTTTGATGGCACTGTAGAGTCAGCGAGTGCCACAGTGGTACTTAATATCAGTTCTATAAATGATGCACCACAAGCATATGATCAAGAAGTAATTACATACGAGAATACGCCCGTTGAAATCACTCTATCTGGATTTGATGCTGATGCCGACGAGCTATCTTTCCTAATTTCAGAAGAAACTCAAAACGGCCAGCTTCAAGTAAACAATGAGTCTGTGGTTTATACCCCTAACTTTAATTTCTTTGGTGAAGATAGCTTCTTGTTTAAGGTGAACGATGGACAAGTTGATTCACAGCAAGCATTGGTAACCATTAAGATAAACAAGGTAAATGATATACCAGTCGCTTTAGATGATATGGCAATCGTTCAAGAAAATAGCACTGATAACCTGATTAACGTTTTACACAATGACAGCGACGGTGATGGTGATACGCTGACAGTTATCAGTGCTCAGCCTCTCTATGGTAATGTCACAATTGCAAGTGATGGCATGCTGGTATACACACCACTACAGGATAGTATTCTGACTGATAGGATCACTTATACCATCACTGATGGAGATGGTGGTCAGGCGACCGCGAATGTCACTGTTAGGATTGAAGCGTTAGAAGTACCTGTAAACCTTCCTCCTATCGCTGTTGATGATTTGTATGAGTTTGAAGCCGCTAGTTCGGTTCGCCTTGATGTGATGCAAAATGACACCGATCCAGAAGGTGAGCGCATTGCTCTGGTTTCTGCTTATACGCAATTTGGTACGGTATCAATAGAGGAGTCAGAATTAGTACTCAGTTTTGAGCAAGCTTTCAGCGGCAGTTTAATTGTGAACTACAGTATTGCCGATGAAGTTGGCAATATTGCGACTGCAATAGCAACAGTTAGCCTCAATAATTCCGAAGGTCCTGAAATCACACTACCAGAAAACCTTTGTGGTGAGCTCACTGTCAATGCTGATGCATTGTATACCCGTGTTGATTTAGGTGAGGCTACGGCGGTGGACCGCTTTGGTAACCCACTTCCTGTGTCTTTAATCAATGATTCGCTGCTGTTCCCTCCAGGTCTAAACGAGGCTTATTGGCAAGCAACGGATGAGCAGGGTAATACGACCATTGAAAAGCAACTTGTTTGTGTCATGCCACTGATTTCATTTGAAAAGAACAAGACAGTACTAGAAGGTGTTGAATCGACTATAGGCGTGTACCTAAATGGTAAATCGCCAGTTTATCCTTTGCTTGTCACGTTTGATATATCAGGCACTGCAGATGAGACTGATCACTCATTGACTCAGCAAACACTAATTATCGAGTCAGGTACTGAAGCAGTTATACCTGTGATGACGTATGTAGATACTGTTGTTGAGGATAATGAAACTCTCGTACTTACTCTTTCTGATGAGATTAACTTTGGTGCTAAGAAAGAGCATGTTATGACAATCTCGGAGCAAAACATTGAACCTGAAATAACGTTAGCGGTAACACAAGCAGGTCAAAATCGCATGGTTGTTGATAGTAGTAGTGGCAATGTCACGGTATTTGCAAAAGTCTATGATCCTAACCTTACGGATTTTCACGATTACGTTTGGCATAGTGCTGAGCAGGCGTTAATTAATGTTTCAACAACACCTGAAGCGTTTATGTTTGATCCCGCAAACTTAGCGATAGGTGTTTATAGGTTAATTCTGACTGTTAATGATAGTGGCTCACCTGAAAAGTCAGATACAGAAAGTGTTTATATTGAAGTGGTTGAACAATTACCTGTGTTAACAGAGCAAGATACCGATGGCGATTTAATTCCAGATAACGTAGAGGGTCTGAAAGATGAGAATGGCAATGGTATTTTGGATTACTTAGAACGAATTGATGAATGTAATGTGCTTCAAGAAGAAGCAAGTGTTCATGATGGGTATTTGATGGAGGGCCAAGCGGGTGTTTGTTTACGTAAAGGTGACTTAACGATAGGCAATGAATCGGGCGCTTCGCTTATTACAAATGAAGATATCTCGCGTTCAGAAGAAGATGAGTTAATTCCTGACCCTGAAGCGATTAATATTGGTGGCTTATTCGATTATATCGCGTATGGGTTACCTGATCAGGGGCAATCAATTGCGATTGTACTGCCACAAAGAAAGCCAATTCCAGCATTTGCCGTTTACAGAAAGTTTAGGGTTGATAGTGGTTGGGGCTTCTTTATTGAAGATGAGCACAATAGCCTATGGTCCACACAAGGTGAACCAGGGTATTGTCCTCCTCCAAATATGAATGATGGTAATACTGTGTGGACCAAAGGCCTGACTGAGGGGCATTGGTGTGTGCAACAGATCATTCTTGATGGTGGCGTAAACGATGATGATGGCATAGTCAATGGCAGTGTTGTTGACCCAGGAGGGGTAAGCGTTATGAAAAGTGCTAATAACTTACCTGTTGCAAACGATGATCATGCCGAAGTGCAATTCAATGGCAGCTTAGTAATTGACGCATTAGAAAATGATACTGATGAAGATAATGATGTGCTTTATATTACTTCGGCTTCGACTCGTATGGGTAAAGTTGAAGTGATTGATAATCAATTACATTTTACTGCAGCTCACAACTATCAAGGTAATATGACAATTGACTATGGTATTACAGATAATAATGGGGGCACGGATCATGCGGTGGTTTACATCAGTACAGCAGTGAATAAAGCCCCAGAGGTTACTAATGAAGAGACGCAGATCAAGCAAGGTGAGAGTGTTAAATTAAACCTGTTACAGAACGACTCTGACCCAGAAAATGACAACCTCAGATTGCTATCTGTTGATAACCCAAATGTTAGCTTTAATGACGATGGCACAGTTACATTTACACCAGAAAGTGGCTTTTCAGGTGAAGTCATAATTAATTACGTCGTTATCGATGCTATGGGTAATAAAACACAAGGGCAATGGAAGTTACTTGTTCTCAAAGAGCAAGAAACTGTAGCGGGTGAAACTAAAGGGGGCGGTAGCTTAGCCTTATTGCTTGCATTATTGCTGCTCACTGCATGGTATCGCTTATTTGTTTGTAAGGTTTTAAAGAGGAAGAGACAGGATGTATAAGAAAGGTTTTCAACTAGCGTTTTGTTCAGGCATGTTATTTGCCCCTAGTGTTTACGCCTCTTTGTCTGATTGTAATTATGATGCGCAAAAGCAGGGCAAATTAACAGCTGAGGGTAGTTGCAATGTTGCTCGGACTTGGTTTGTCGGTGGTGATCTAGGTCAAGCAAAAACACATATTTCAGCGGAAAACTTAGATCAGTTTTTTCAGTTATCAGCTTTAAATGCAGAAGTGGTTGGTATTGATAAATCGGATGCTGCTTATCAAGTCTATGCTGGCTATCAATTTCATGACGCATTTGCCTTACAGGCTGGTTATATCGACTTAGGTGAAAGAAGCGCTCGCTTTTTAGGAAATACCCAAGATCAGAGCGCTTTCTTTGATAATTTGGAACACGTATATCCAGAATCTGGTGCGGGTGCTTTTATAGCTGCAATGGATACTTATAGTATAAGTGATGAAGTCAAACTGTCTGGAAAGTTGGGTTTCTTAAGTTGGAAAGCTGACTATATCACCAATACACTGCAAAATAACGTTGGTATGGATAAGCATTCAGGCAACGACCTTTTTTGGGGAGCCGAGCTTGGTTATCAATGGTCTGAGAGTTGGGTCTTATATGGCGCATACCATCGCTTTAAGTTTGATAGAGATACAAATAGTATGCTGTCGCTTGGTGCGAGGTATTATTTCGCAAATTCACCTCAAACGGTTGCAGCTAAACACGCAGCAACTCCAGCTCCTAAGCCTGCCCCTGTAGTGGCAAAGAAAGTAGAACTCGATACTGACGCAGATGGCGTTTTTGATAAATATGATGATTGTCCAAATAGTGAAATACAATATTTGGTAGATGATAAAGGTTGCACTATTTTAGCTGAGCAGTTTGTAAGTTATAAATTGACTTTAAATTATGCCAACGATAGTGCTGAGATCGCCGAATCATATAATTCAAAAATAGCTGAGTTAGCAGAGTTTATTCGCAAGTATAATGTTAAAAAGCTAGTTGTTTACGGTCATACTTCAGCACCGGGAAGTAAAGCCTATAATCAAAAGTTATCAGAAAAGCGCGCTACTTCATTGGCGAAGGTTTTAGATGAGCGATTTGGTATTGACCCATCAATTATTGTGCCTGTCGGTAAAGGTGAAATGGAACTCTTAGATGCATCAGGTACTCAAGCTGCGCATGATAAAAATAGAAGAATAGAGCTTGCGATTGAAGAGCGTTTAATTGTGCCAAAATTAAAACAAGCTCAGTAAAGCCTGTGAACAATTAAAGTCAGTCTGTTTTTTATACTATACGGACTGATTTTGATTGCTATATTTTTCATCTACACGTAAAATACGCGCTCATTTCGGCTATCACATTTAGTTCCTTGCCTTCCCCCGACTGGCCGAAACGGGAAAAGGCTATATTAACCGTAAGGAATATCCATGCGTCATTACGAAATCGTATTCATGGTTCACCCAGATCAAAGTGAGCAAGTACCTGGTATGATCGAGCGTTATACTGGTTCTATCACTGAAGCTGGTGGTCAAATTCACCGTCTAGAAGACTGGGGTCGTCGTCAACTGGCTTACCCAATCGAAAAGCTTCACAAAGCACACTATGTTCTAATGAACGTTGAAGCACCAACTGAAGTAATCAACGAGCTTGAAACTTCTTTCCGCTACAACGATGCAGTGCTACGTAACCTAGTTATGCGTACTAAAAACGCTGTAACTGAAGCGTCTCCTCTTGTTAAAGAAGAGAAAAAAGAAGCAGCTTCTGCTTAATCGTTATTGAATCTGGATTGATTAAATAGGTGACACAGCCTGACCTGTATACAAATCAATATGTACTTTCGGGTACGGTTTGTAAAACACCCAAATTTAGTCAAAGCCCAGCAGGTATTCCACATTGCACCTTTGTGCTTGAGCACAAATCAATGCAAATCGAAGCCGAGCTAAATAGAAATAGTTACGTTCGTCTTAGTGTGGTTGCAAGCGGTGCACAATTACAGAATCAAACACAGCATTTATACGTTGGGCAAGCAATACAAGTACGCGGTTTTTTAAACCGTCACGAAAACCGAAATGGTTTAAGCCAGCTTGTTTTACATGCACAACATATTGAAAGAATTAATTGAGGAAATTACTCATGGCACGTTATTTCAGACGTCGTAAGTTCTGCCGTTTCAAATCGGAAGGCGTACAACAAATTGATTACAAAGATCTAGCTACTCTTAGAAACTATGTAACAGAAAGTGGCAAAATCGTACCTAGCCGTATCACAGGTACTAGCGCTAAATACCAGCGCCAGCTAGCAACTGCTATCAAGCGTGCTCGCTACTTAGCCCTTCTTCCATACACTGACTTACATAAGTAAGCAGCGGATTAACTCGTTTTTAAAAGGTGTAGAAACATGCAAGTTATTCTACTAGACAAGATCGCTAACCTTGGTAACTTAGGTGACCAAGTTGCAGTTAAATCTGGCTTCGCACGTAACTTCTTATTCCCTAAAGGTAAGGCAGTTCCTGCGACTAAAGCAAACATCGAGACTTTTGAAGCTCGTCGCGCTGATCTAGAAGCGAAAATCGCTGAAGAATTAGTAGCAGCTCAAGCTCGCGCTGAGAAACTAGAAGCATTAGCAGAAGTTACATTAGTATCTAAAGCTGGTGACGAAGGTAAGCTATTCGGTTCAATCGGTACACGTGACATCGCTGACGCTATCTCAGCTGTTGGTGTTGAAGTTGCTAAATCAGAAGTTCGTCTACCTCTAGGTACTATCCGTGAGACTGGCGAATTTGACGTTGCAATCTCTGTACACTCAGACGTAACTGCTACTATCAAAGTAATCGTTATTGCTGAAGCTTAATCTCTGATTAAGAAAAAAACCGCGTGTTTTGGCACGCGGTTTTTTATATAAAAAATAAAAACTACCAAACACCCTCTTCGCTGCAAAACATCACGGATATTGAACATACGTACAGATATGTAATCGATTGTAATCCGTTCCTTTTTTGAATACGTATATAATGTGTTACTTTGAATTCTTGTTTTGAATATCAAATAACAAGTTCAAAGTTTTCTTATTGTTATCTTTGTGTTAAAAATGACAGCGCTGTTTTTTATTGGGTAGAGTATGAATTCTAGAGTAAATACAAAAGGTTTTACGCTGATTGAGCTGCTAATTGCGGTAGCAATTGTTGCGATAACAACGACATTGGCATATCCGTCTTATGAAAGATATATCCAAGATGGCCATCGTTCAGATGCGCAGCAGGCGATGTTACAAACAGTTGCAATCTTAGAGCGTATTTACTCTAGGAATGGTGGCTACCCAGACAGTGCTCAATTCACAGACTTACCAAAGTCGAATGTTTATGATTTTACTTATCGAAACACTAATAAACCAGCTGGCGCTGCAAATTTCAGAAGTTTAGGTTTTGTTTTGAAAGCGGCCCCGAAACCGAGAAGTGCGCAAGCAAGTGACCGATGTGGTGATTTAACCATTGACCAAACAGGCCAAACATCAGCAAGTGGGAATGGCAATGATTGTTGGAAGTAAGCAAAAGTCACATGGCTTTACTATGATTGAGTTATTAATCACGCTTGGTTTAGTGAGTATTTTGACTATGCTGGCAGCCCCGTCATTTGCTCAGTTCATAAAACAAGAACGCCTGACTAAAACAGCCAACCAATTAAACGCTGTGTATCGTTACGCTAGAAGTGAAGCGGTAAAGCGAGCTCAAACAGTTATTCTTACTAAACAAGACAGTTCTTGGATAGTAGAAATTGAAGTCGCAGGTGGCAGGGAGACGTTACGACAGTTCGACTCTAACTACCCAACCGTCAATGCAGAGCTGGTTGATCGCATGATACGTTCAACGGGTGAATTAAATTTACAAAGCAATATTTTAATCTCTGATAACGATACAAATACCGATGATTATCGTTTATGTATTTTGCGAAGTGGGCAAAGCTGGTTAGGTAAGGCAGAAGAAAATTGCGCGTAAATGCTGGTTTTTCATTGCTAGAAGTATTGGTGTCTATGTTTATTGCGAGCATAGCGCTGATTGGTTTGGGTGTAACACAGCTGAAGTCACTGCAGTTCGCCAATAATAGCTTTGATTATACCGTCTCTCTTGTGCAGGCACAGAATGCGATTGAGCGTATGTGGCCTGAGCTGTGCGAAATACAACATAACTCGCCATCAAAATTTGCAGAGCAAGCATTTAGAGAGTCGTTACAACCACCGGAAAGCTTATCTTTTAGATATGCTTTAACATTACCTGAGACTTATAGCGATGAGATGCCCATCACTGTGGCATGGCAAGATTTACGAGTGCCAGAGGAAGCGCAAAAACAGCTGCTTAATCAGGTCACATTGAATGCAAGTTTCGTCGAGGTTCCGAATGTGTGTAACCCATAAGGTGAGGCAATCAGGATATACATTACTAGAGATGTTGGTGGCGATGGCTGTCGGCTTGTTTCTACTTGCAGGTGTTGCCATGTCTTATTCGGCGATAAAAAGCACAGTAAGAATGACCCAAGAGCTATCGGATGCACAAGAGGTGATCCGTTATACCAGCCAAGTATTTACGCGCAGTGTTAAGCAAACGAACAGTGAGCCTATAATTAGCGCCGCCCCTTTGACTATTCAATTTCAGCAACTTGCCAATGTATTATCTTGCCAAGGCACGACACCTGTGGTTGATTATGTTGAAACTTATGCACTTGAGAACGGCTTTTTAACTTGTGATATTGGCGATGGTAGTGGTGCTGTTAAACTTTTAAAAGGCATCGAAGCAATCAATTTTTCGTACAACGACTATCTGCTATCCGTAACAGTGAAGCCAAACAAAATGCCTGAGCATTTTGAGGCGGGGTTACAAATTGATATTGCGACAACGCAGTTGATTTTGCTTGAAGCATTTAAGGGAAATACATGAAGCAGCAGTCGGGTTTTACCTTAATAAAAGTGATGCTGATGAGTACCATGGCCAGTGTCGTGGTTTTTGGTGCTTTGAAAGAAACCGTGATCCAAGAGCGTTTAACCGGTAATTTTCAAAAGGATATGAATGCGAGGTTGTTAGCTGAAAAAGGGGTGTTTACTGCGGCAAAGAACTTGCAAACAGCGTTATCAAATAATGCAAATCTTACGGTCGATGAGTTAGTAAACCAACAGGAGTTACATTCAGGTGTGGGTAGCATTGGTGAAGATACAGCTTATAAAGCACGTTTAAGTAAAAATGCTGATGGTTTACTTGAAATAACCAGCTTAGGGCAACGCTATTACGGTGATGCTAATCAACAACTTGTCGCGCGTTTTGAATTGCAACCAGCAGATGTTCAATCACCATTTCAATATGCTGTCACAGGGTGTAAGGGGGTTAACCTATCAGGCAGTGGTGTCGTTGATAGTTATGACTCTCGCAATGGGCCTTACTCAGAGTCAAACAGCGATACTGCAGGTCATGTTAATACTGTAATCGGTGATTCAAGCGTCACTATTGACGGCCATTCACCGATAAAAGGCGATGTTAAAGCATCTGGCATCGTATATCTGAAAGGTTCATCCCCTGTAATAGGCGACGTACACTCTAATACGGGCGTAGATATTTCTTGGGGGAGTGGCGTGCGCGTTAAAGGAAACGTTTATTCAAATGGCTTTTACTTACACCGTGGTGGTGAAATTGATGGGGTCGTTAGGGTGAATGGCAATGCTGAGATGAAATGGGGGAGTAAAATTAACAACCCCAAAAATGATCCTTTCGATATTATGTATGGCGGGACTGGTCGCTTTCCTTCCAGTGAGCATGTGCAAGATCGCGTTGAGTTTGATAACGGTACAGTAGAGTACAATGTTTCTTATTCAAACGCGTACTTCAATAAAAACCCAGACGTTGAACCTGTAGAGGTGTATGATCCAAGTTCGCCAGATTATGATCCAGCCCGCCCAAATAAAGAATGTGATCCGTTTGATTTACCAAATAATATGCCGGAGCTTATTGCGCAAGGGGATATACGTAAAACTGACTTTGAAGTGGGGGCTACACAAGTTTACAACTTCACGCCTAGTGAAGGTCGTCTACTAGCAACTAAAAATGGCAGACATAAGGCTAGAAATTTAGATGCTAAAAGTGCCCAAATATATTTGTTCGACAATTTAGTCCAGAATCATGGTGTTGTGAATACAACAGAAGAGCAAGTTTTTAGCATGAAAAATTTTAAGCTCTACAGTGATGCAAAGATGACCATTGCTGGAGGCGACGTTATCTTTTTAGTCGATGGGGACTTTGTGTTGGATGGAGATGCTAAGTTGACGATTAAGCGAGACAGCAGTTTAACAGTTTTTACAACAGGCAAAGTGATCTTAGTGGCAAGTGGACAAGTGATCACAGAAAAAGAAGGCATGACTAAAAGCGGTATCCCTAGTTTGAATTTCTTTTCCTCATATTCAGGTAAAGATGGGTTTCAAGTAAAAGGGGCGTCAGATATGTATGCGACAATCTATGCGCCTTTAACACAAGTTAAGCTCTCAGGTAGTGGGCAACTCTACGGCACTGTCCGAGGATCTATTATTAACTCTTCAGGAGGTAGTGGAGTACACTTTGACTCTGCGTTAAAGGATATTAATTTTGGCTCTGGGGGTGCAGGTAATGCAAAGCCAGCGTTAGTGTTTAAAGGTTGGGCCTTTGAGCCAGCTAAACCTCTGTCTGAATCAGATACAACTGAAGTTGAGCCTGAGTCAACTATCACTAATAATGTTGATGATGACTAACGCCATTTTCTACTGTTAGCAGCATTTCATTGCAAAATCATTTTTGCTTTGTAATGCTGTCTCTTCAAATTTTTTAAATTTCTTTTAAACCTTTTTAAACCTTTTTAAGCCAAGGTGGCGTCTTAGATAATAACAATTAAGCAAAACGCCAAACTGGGTAAAAACCCGATAAAGGAATAACGTCATGTTAATCGATGCCAAACAGGCATTTTCGAACACGAATAAAGACGAGCAAACAGATGACCTAGTACACAGAGTACAACAAGGTGATCAAGCTGCGTTTGCCCTGCTTTACCGTCAGCATGAAAAACCTGTATTTGCGTTATGTTTGAGGTTGCTTGCAGATCAACAGCATGCAGAAGATGTCACGCAAGAAGTGTTTGTACAGTTGTGGCATAAAATTTCACAGTTTCAGGGGCAGTCAAAGTTTTCGACTTGGTTGCACAGCGTAACGAGCAATATTGCCATTAGCTATTTGCGCAAACATAAGAACTGGCTGCAAAAAGTTGTGAGCTTTGAGCAAAGCGGCATGGATGAACAGAGCCTAGCCATGTGTAGTGGCTTAAATGGGCTCGACAAATTAATTTTGCGTTTGCCAGAACGTGCGCGTTTGGTGTTTGTGTTGCATGCCGTTGAAGGCTACAGGCACGAAGAAATTGGGCAAATGCTAGGTATGGCTGTTGGATCAAGTAAATCGCAATATCACCGCGCAAGACAATTATTACAGGAGTGGTACGAGCATGAGTAAAGTCAACTTTGACGACTTCTTAAAAGAAGAGCTGGCAAAGCCAAGTGAAGTAGCACCAAGTCGCGACTTATGGCCTGGTATTGAACGGGCAATTGCAGAACCAGCAAAGAGCAGTGTCAATGACAGACAATATTGGCCGAAAGTAAGCGGGATTGCAGCGTGTTTTATTGCGGGGTTATTAGCATGGAATGTCAGTGTAATGCGCCCTGAGCAAAACACGATGAGAGATTTAAGTGTATTGTTCGAACAGCAAAAACAAGCGCTGCTCGTACAGTACGAAGCACAGCCAGCTTTAACGAATGACTGGCAACAACAGCTTGATGAACTAGAGCAGGCCGAGCAAGCTGTGAAGCTTGCCTTACAAAACGATCCAGAAAATGCCGCGCTGCTGAAAATGCTCGCGCAGGTTTATCAGCAGCAATTAGATTTAATCAACCGTGTACATGCACCAAGTTGGCAACAAATTTAGGAGAAGAAAGATGAAAAAACTACTAACAGGACTGCTATTTTTCCCAGTTGCTTGTTTTGCCGGTGAAACCATCGATAAGCAAATTTCAGTACCAGCCAATGGTAAAATTGTGATTGAAAACCAACGTGGTGAAGTAGACATTAAATCTTGGGATAAGTCAGAATTTAAAGTTACAGGCTCACTCGATGATATTGCTAAGGGATATAAACTTGAGAACAATGGCTCTGTCACTGAGTTTATTGTTGAAATGCCAAAGCGTTATAAAGGCTGGAACAAAGGTGATGGCTCTAAACTGACGATTTATATGCCAAAAAACAGTGAGTTGAGCTTTGAAGGCATAAATGTAAATATCTCTGCGACTGAATTATTAGCTGGTGCACGCATTAAAACTGTTAACGGTGATATTAAAGCGACGCAGCTTGAAGGTAAAGTAAGCCTTGAAACGGTTAATGGCGATGTTGATGCAAATAAGTTATCGGGTGATTTACGCTTTGAAACGGTTAACGGTGACATCAATGATATGAACTCTAAAGGTGAGTTGCGATTCAATGCCGTGAATGGTGATATTGAAAGTGACACCGAAGCGACAGATATTCGTCTTGAAAACGTTAACGGCGAAGTAGACTTCAAAGTTGCCTCTTTAAGGGACTTGCGTCTAAATACAGTGAACGGCGAGATTAAAGTACAAGTTAAAGTGCTACAGTCTAATGCGCGTATTAATATGGATACCGTGAGTGGTGATGTTCGCTTATACTTCCCGAGCGACGTATCAGCGCGCTTTGATATTGATGCACACTCTGGTGGTCGTATTATCAATGAACTGAGTAGCGATAAAGTAAAGAAAGCCAAGTATGGCCCGTCACGTGAATTAGAATTTATTCTCAATGGCGGTGATGCCGATGTTGAAATTGATACCGTTAGTGGTCGTATCGAGTTAAAGAAAAACTAAACAATTTGTAAAGTTGATAAGAGGTCTCCAAGTGAGGCCTCTTTTTATTTCAGCCATTCTAATAATGAGAAAGTCGCTTTACGCTTTTAACTTGCTTCGCTAGGGGCTAAAATAAGCCTCTTAATTCTTTCAGATTGTGTAGTGCTATGGCTAAACCAGATCATCAAGTCGATACCCTCAAAGTTCCCCCTCATTCCATTGAAGCTGAACAGTCAGTACTAGGTGGCTTAATGCTTGATAATCAGGCGTTTGACCGTGTTGCTGAGTTGGTGGTATCGCAAGACTTTTACACTCGCACGCATAAATTAATTTTTGAAGCGATGGAAAAGTTGGTTGAGCAAAGCCAACCCATCGACTTAATCACTATTTCTGAAAGCCTAGAAAAGAATAATCAACTGAGTGCGGTGGGTGGTTTTGCCTACTTAGCTGAAATTGCTAAAAACACGCCAAGTGCTGCTAACATCGATGCTTATGCTGCGATTGTACGTGAGCGTGCAGTTGTTCGTGAGATGATCACGGTTGCCAATGAAATTGCCGAAGCGGGCTTTAATCCGGAAGGGCGTGATAGCCATGAACTACTAGATTTAGCAGAAAGTAAAGTATTTAAAATTGCAGAGCAGCGCTCAAAGAGCACTGAAGGCCCACAAAGTATTCACTCAATCTTAGAAAAAACAGTCGATAAGATTGAAGAGCTTTATCAGTCACCGCAGGATGGTGTAACAGGGGTGAGTTCTGGCTATAACGACTTAGACCAAATGACAGCAGGTTTACAGCCGTCAGACTTAATCATCGTTGCAGCACGTCCTTCAATGGGTAAAACCACCTTTGCGATGAACTTGGCTGAGCATGCGGCGATGACCCAAGACAAGCCTGTACTGATTTACTCACTAGAGATGCCTTCAGAGCAGATCATGATGAGGATGCTGGCTTCTTTAGGCCGAATTAACCAGACTAAGGTACGTACAGGTCAGTTAGATGACGAAGATTGGGCGCGTTTATCGTCAACCATGGGTCTATTGATGGAAAAAGGCAAGATGTACATTGATGATGCATCAGGCCTAACACCAACCGATGTGCGCTCTCGTGCGCGCCGTATTGCTCGTGACCATGGCGGTATTAGTATGATCATGGTCGACTATTTGCAGTTAATGCGTGTACCTAGCTTATCAGATAATCGTACCCTTGAAATTGCCGAAATCTCTCGTTCATTAAAAGCACTAGCAAAAGAGTTACAATGCCCGGTTATCGCGCTATCTCAGCTTAACCGTACACTAGAGCAACGTGCCGATAAACGCCCAGTAAACTCTGACCTACGTGAATCGGGTTCAATCGAGCAGGATGCCGATTTAATCATGTTTATTTATCGTGACGAGGTGTATAACGAAGACAGTCCAGATAAAGGCGTGGCAGAAATAATCATAGGTAAACAGCGTAATGGTCCAATTGGTAAGGTTAGGTTAACCTTCCAGGGGCAATTCTCTCGTTTTGACAATTATGCAGGTCCTGCATTTGATGATGAGTATTAAGCACGAGCAGCTTAATACTTTTGCAGGTCGCACACGAGAGGCAGTATGAGATTAGCAACCGCAGAAATTAATTTAACCGCGCTGGCACACAACCTCGCGCGCATCAAACAAATTGCGCCAAACAGCAAAGTGATGGCAGTATTAAAAGCTAACGCCTATGGGCATGGCTTAGTGACAATTGCACAGCACTTACAAGGTGCTGATGCCTTTGCTGTAGCCAGAATCGATGAAGCTTTGGCACTCCGAGCTGGTGGACTTACCAAACCCATAGTTTTATTAGAAGGTTTCTTCGAAGCGAGTGATTTACCCATTTTACTGGCGAACAATTTTGAAACCATCATCCATGATGATCACCAATTAACCGCGCTTGAGCAGGCAAATTTAGAAGCGCCGATTGCCACTTGGCTAAAAGTCGATACCGGCATGCATCGTTTAGGTATCGAGCCTGAGCAGCTAGAGCAGTTTTATGCTCGTCTTAAAACCACTAAAAATGCCAAATGTGACGTACGTTTAATGACGCACTTTCCGTGTGCTGACGATACTAATAACAACAAAACGCTTTCTCAGATCCAACATTTTTCCAAATTAGTGGGCAACAAAGTCGAACAAACTTGTTTAGCCAATTCTGCGGGCATAATTGCTTGGCCAGATAGTCATGGTGACTGGATAAGACCAGGGCTGATGCTGTATGGCGTTTCACCAATGCTTGACTCAATTGGCTCAGAGCATGGTTTGTCGGCAGTGATGTCATTAAAAACCCGCGTGATAGCAAAGCGCGCTATTCCTGCTGGTGAGTGTGTGGGTTATGGTGGTCGTTGGCAAAGTCAGCAAGCCACACAGCTTGCAGTCGTAGCGATGGGATATGGGGATGGTTATCCGCGTCACGCGCAAGAGGGGACTCCTGTTGTGATCAACGGTAAGCGTTATGGCATCGTTGGTAGTGTGTCCATGGATATGATAACCGTTGATATTGGTGCAGATAATGACTCAGTTCAGGTCGGTGACGAAGTTGAAATGTGGGGTGAAAACTTACCAGTAGAAGAAGTGGCACAGTGTGCTAGCACTATTCCTTACGAACTGTTATGTAACGTCACGCCGAGAGTGAGTTATCACTACATAAAAGATAAAAAATAAGCGGCCAAAATGCCGCTTATTTTTTATTAATGCGATCTGAGGAGGATTAATAAAGCTCACCAGAAAGCGTTGCAATAATACTTCTACCGCCGGCATAATCTCTATGCTCTCCTAAATACACTCCTTGCCACGTTCCTAGCATGAGTCGCCCATGACTAATTGGAATGGTTATTTGGCAGCCTAATGTGCTTGATTTAATGTGAGCAGGCATATCGTCATCACCTTCATAGTCATGCTTATAATAGGGCTGTCGCTCAGGCACAAAGTGATTAAAGTGGCTTTCCATGTCCATACGCACGGTCGGATCAGCATTTTCATTGATAGTTAAACTGGCTGACGTATGCTGCAAGAATAAATGCAAAAGGCCAACTTGATAGTTATGGATCTCAGGAAGTTGCTTAAGAATGTCATCAGTAATTAGGTGAAAGCCGCGAGACTTCGCGGCTAGGGTGAATTTAGCTTGCTGCCAACTCATAGTTTATCGAAGCTCACCTCGATATTGGCATTACCGTCAGCTGAAGTGAATGGCATAATAATTTTAGCACCTTCACATTTGTGCGTAATGGTGTGACCTGGACCCGATACAACAATAGGAGTTGCCATATCAAAGTCATAGCCTTTTTCACCAAGTAAATTTTTTGCACCGCCAGTGACCATATTGGTGATTTCACCCACCATATCAGTCACTTCTTCATTAATTGTATCTGGGCGCTCACCTAGCATGCGCTCCATGATGGTAAGTGCTAACTTTTCATCAAAGGTAATTGAAAAAGAACCCTTAGTTTGTGGGCCTACCATCCCGATCAAACCCGATACATCACCTTGAGCAACCTCGCCCTTTTTGATCTTAGGCTTGCCTGGCGTGAGTTCAGTCTGAGCCATGGTGGCTAAAACGTTAATTAATGATGATAAAAAAGGGTTTATGAACTCTACTTTCATGTGATGTTCCCTTGATTCTTAATTATTCAATTTTAACTTAAGTGTAGTGTCTTTACCTTGTTACTGCACTTAGTCTTTACACTTTTCACACTGGCCATGCGCTTCAATCGTTTGATTACTGACTTTAAAGCCTCGTTCTGAAGCCAAATTGTTCAGTTCGTGTGAAATTAAGTTTGAGTGTAACTCATCAACATGACCACAATCATCACAGATCAGCAATTGTACCGGATGAATATGGTCAAAGTGATGACAAAGCATAAATGCGTTAGTGCTTTCAATTTTATGAATAAATCCAAGCTCAGATAAGAAATCTAAAGCACGGTAAATTGTTGCAGGCTTAGCGCCAGGTTCCGAAACTTTTAATTCTTCTAACAAGTCGTAAGCGCCAACTCCACCTTGCTTCGCTGCAAGTAGACGGAATACTTTTTCACGGATCGCCGTAAAACGTGCCCCACGGTTGTCACAGACTTGTTTTGCTTTATCGACTAATTGTTCAACATTCATACTTTAAAATCCTTACACTGCCAAACAATACTATCACATTCTTTAGAATAGTCTTGTTTTCATGATGATTTATTCCGATATCTCAGCAAGCGTAATCATCTTCAAGTTGTGACAAAGGGACAAATAAAACATCTCAAGGTGTTATTTCACCGTGGGCAAATTCTCAGCCTGCCAGCCATTCATATCGCCGCTTAAGTGCAACAGGTTAAACCCGTCTTTAGACAGTGTTTGCTCAAAAATTCCCGCTCTACGACCAGAGCGGCAATAAACAACAAGTGTTTTTTCTTTCAGTGAATTAAGTAAATCTTGGTGCTGTTCGATCTTATTAAAAGGGATGTTAATGGCACCTTTTACATGCCCAGCAGCAAACTCTTCAGGGCTTCTGACATCGATAATTTGATGCGGCGTTGCAGACATTTGATTAATTAGTAATGCCTGTTGGGATATTTGCTCAGTTTTACCTAAAGCAACGAAACTACATAACAGAATTGAAAGTAGTAGAAAAAAGCGCATATTTATCTCCTATTCATATATGAGTAATCATACATATAAAATGAAGAAAAGGTTTAGAATTTCAAGAAGAAAATCTATCAAAATAGGCTCAGTAAAGGGAAATACATTGGAAATTAGAAAGCCCAGTTCTTATGTGTGAACTGGGCTAAAGTATGAAATGAAATTACTTCTTCGCAGGGAAGATGCTGATTTCAACACGCCTGTTACACGTGCGGCCAGCTTTGGTGCTGTTATCGCAAATAGGCAGAGACTCACCCAGACCTTCGGTGAATAAACGATTTGCTGCAACCTTCTGGCTTTGTAGGTAAGCTTTTACTGAGTTCGCACGCTTTTCAGAGAGAGCTTTATTTAAAGACTCGCTACCAGAGCTGTCAGTATGACCTTCGATTAATAGCTGCGTATCAGGATACTCAACAAGTACTTTCGCAACACCGTCTAGTGTCTGATAAATTGAAGTGCTTAACTTGTCTGAACCTGAATCAAAGCCGATACCGTTTTGCATAATTAATACGAGCTTATCTTCACCGACTCTTTTGACTTGAACGCCAGAGTTCATTAACTCTTCGCGAAGTGCAGCTTCTTGCTTATCAAAGTAATAGCCAACACCTGCGCCGATTGCGCCTCCGGTTGTTGCGCCAATAAGCGCACGCTTTTTGCGATCATCTGCATCTTTACCGGTTGCTAGACCTACAATGGCACCCGATACTACGCCAATAATGGCACCTGTTGTTGCTGAGTTTGTTTCGGTCTCACCTGTAGTCGCATTTTGACGCTGCGACATTTGACAACCTGAAACTAAAATTAATGCACTCAGTGCTACTGCTAATTTTTTCACGTAATGTTCTCGACTTGATGTTTTGGTTAAAATAAACGCATAGAGTTAGAAATGAGCTAGTGCCTAGATACTAGACTTTAAGCCATTAAAAACATGTATATTGTAATATGAGTAATGAGTTTAAAAAGCTTTGATTATAAAACGGTGAGTTTGAATAAAGTATGAATCTTGGAGTAAATGGTGGCCCCACCTGGACTCGAACCAGGGACCTAACGATTATGAGTCGTGTGCTCTAACCAACTGAGCTATAGGGCCATTTGAAGTTTTTGCTTTTTGTATTTCGTCCTGAAGCTGTTTTCCGGTCTCGGAATCAACGCACAGGGTCGCTTCGCTAATATCCCTGTGCTTCCTCGACGTTTTCTTTTTTCAAAAGAAAACCCAACTGAGCTATAGGGCCATTTAGAAGTGCTTGAAATCGAACGGAATCGTAAAAAGCGCAGGCAGTATAAAAATTTTTATAGAGCTTGTCACCACTTAAAGTAGAAAAATTCTACTTATCTTGTTCAATTGCTTAATAAAGAATCATTTTTAAAGTGCGAAACTGCGGCTGGCTTATCAACCGCAGCAAAGACCGTTCGTGATTAAGGCATCATAACTTCTTTAAGGTACTGGAATAGGTCTTTGTAGCCTTTTGCTGGCTTTTCGGCTTTGGCTTCTTTTGCTGCCTGGCGTACTAGTTGGCGAAGCTTTTGTCTCTCCAGTGATGGATACTGTTCTAAAAGTTCGTTAATTAAGCTGTCACCGTTATTGATTAACTCAGTTCTGGTTGATTCAATTTTATTTAGTAAAACATCGGCTTGATTGTTTTTATTAAGCATAAGCTCAATCGCAGCTTCAATATCGGCGACATTGTCTGTGAGGCGGAGTGTTTTACTGATGTAGTTAATATGACGGCGGTATGCTTCAGACTTTGCTCTGATCTTGTCAGCAACAACCATGGCTTCTACAAGGTCATCGCTTAGTGGTAGTCTTTCGCGCTGCTTGTTACTCATAGCTGCTAAATCGATAGCTAGCTGTTGGTATTGCTGTGCGTCACGTTTTAGCTCGCTTTTTGAAACGTAAATAATTTCTTCTTCAATAACGGGTTTCTTTTTCTTAGCCATGGTGCGGAGTTTCTATAAAAATTTTGCGGATTATAACAATTATACGTCATAAATGCTGTGCCTTGATAAGGCGAAGTCGAATATGTGTGTTAGCATTTAGATATTAAAGGTGTTTTTAGAGAGCATAACTATGAAATCTGAGCAGCAAAGTGCGATTTTTACTCAAATAGATGAAGTCAAACAGGCCGTATCAGAGGCGTTGTCCCACGCAACAAAACTAGGTGCAACAGCGGCTGAAGCAGCAATGTCGAGCACTTCGGGTCTATCTGTCAGTACGCGTATGGGCGAGGTAGAGACCATTGAGTTTAACCAAGATGGCGGCTTGGGGATCAGTGTTTATGTGGGCAATCATAAAGGCTCTGCATCTACCGCTGATTTGAGCCCTAAAGCGCTTCGCTCTGTGGTTGAAAAAGCTATTGATATTGCCAAGTTTACTTCGGATGACCCTTGTAATGGGGTAGCTGATAAAGCGCTGCTTGAGATGTCTCCGCCAGATTTAGACTTGTATCACCCCTGGGAAGTAACGCCAGAGCAGGGGGTTGATCTGTGTATTGAAGCTGAAAAAGCGGCATTAGAGTTTGATGATCGTATTGTTAATTCAGATGGTGCGAGCTTCTCTAGTCATGAAGGCTTACGAGTTTATGGTAATACCCTCGGCTTTTTAGCGGGTTTCCCGAGAACACGTCACAGTTTAAGTACCATGGTGATTGGTCAAAATGGCGAGCAGATGCAGCGCGATCATGCTTATACTCTAAGCCGTGAGCAATCTGGTTTAAAATCGGCACAATCGGTTGGCCTTGAAGCGGCTGAGTCAACCATTGCTCGTTTGAACAGTAGAAAAATTGCTACTATGAAGACGCCAGTGGTGTTTCGAGCGGATGTTGCGAATAGTTTGTTTGGGCATTTGGTTTCAGCAATCGGTGGTGGTGCGTTATATCGTAAGTCGAGCTTCTTACTAGACTCTTTGGGCAAGCAAATCTTTAATAGCAAAGTAAATGTATTAGAGCGTCCTCATTTATTAAAAGGGTTAGCTTCTAGTCCATTTGATAGTGAAGGGGTGAAAACCATTGACCGTGAAATCATTCACGGCGGTGAGTTACAAACTTACTTACTCGCGAGTTACGCAGCAAGAAAAATGGGTATGACAGCCACAGGCCATGCTGGCGGTATTCATAACTGGTTAGTGCAGCAGACGCTCGATGACCTGAAAGCTGTGCTTAAGGAAATGGGCACAGGCTTGTTAGTGACAGAATTAATGGGCCAAGGTGTCAACACAGTAACGGGTGATTACTCTCGAGGCGCAGCGGGTTTTTGGGTTGAGCAGGGCGAGATCCAATACCCAGTAAGTGAGATCACCATTGCGGGCAATCTAAAAGACATGTTTATGGGTGTGCAGGCCATTGGCGGAGATATCGAAGCGCGTGGTAGTGTACAAACAGGTTCTATATTAATTGAATCTATGCAGGTCGCAGGCGAATAGGCCATTAAGCCTTAATGAAAGCAAAAGCCCGCGTTGTTACGCGGGCTTTTTGTATCTGGGACGGGCTAAACTAAGAACCAGGTCGCTGTACCTAAGAAGGCAAAAATACCCACAATATCAGTGACGGTGGTGAGTACTACACTACCTGCAAGGGCAGGATCTATGTTCATGCGCTTCAGGATAATTGGGATGCTGGCACCCGCAATACCGGCTGCAAGTAGGTTCATAAACATGGCAAAGGCGATCACGCCACCGAGTACGAAATCCCATTGCCAGATAGCGACAACACCGGCAATAAGAATAGACCAAAGCACACCGTTTAATGCCCCGATGGCGAGTTCTTTACCAAGCAAGAACTTTTGGTTGGTATTGTTGATATGGCCAAGGGCAATACCACGAATAACGAGCGTTAGGGTTTGGCTACCAGCCACCCCACCCATGCTTGGCACAATGCCATTAAGCACCGCCAAAATAGGCAGTATATCTAGGGTACTTTCAAAAAAGCTGGCCACAAAGGCTGCAAGTAAAGCCGTTAACAGGTTAATACCAAGCCAAATTGAACGACGTTGGCTACTTTTTAAAACGGGTGCAAAGGTATCTTCTTCATCGTCTAGACCCGCCATGCTTAACATGCTGTGTTCGGCGTCTTCACGAATTACATCTACGATGTCATCGATGGTGATACGACCAAGCAGTTGCAGGTTATCATCAACAACAGCCGCAGAGATCCAGTTATGACGTTCGAATAGTTGCGCCACGTCACTTTCATCCATCGAAACGGGTATGGTTTCTTTCTCATCATCCATGAGATCTGCAACCACTTTCTCAGGTGAATTCGTTAAGAGAGTGGAGACAGGGAGTGCCCCGATAAACTGGTTTTCTTTATCGACGACATATAAATCATCGGTGCCATCGGGTAATTCACCTCGAAGGCGTAAATAGCGCAAAACTACATCAAGCGTAACATCAGGCCTAATGGTTACTGTATCTGTGCTCATGAGAGCACCAGCAGAGCGCTCTTGATAAGAAAGTGCTTGGGTTGCCCTCGCTCTGTCTTGCGCATCCATAGCATCAACTACGTCTTGATACACATCGTCAGGAAGGCTACGAAGTACTTCACCTAAGTCATCGTCATCCATATCTTCAGTGGCAGCGGCAATAAGCGCAGGTTCCATCTGATTAATGATACCAATACGAACATCTTCAGAGAGTTCTTCTAGCACGTCACCTTGGAAATCGGGATCGACCAATTGCCAAAGCTGCTTACGGATCTTGTGTGGTGATGACTCAAGTAATAATGCGGTGTCACAGGGAGGTGTTTCGGCCAGAATACGCCTAACTTGAACAAACTGACCATTGTTAATTGCTTGAGTTACTTGTTGTAATTGTTGCAACGTATAGTCTTGTTCTAAGGCTTCTGGCATAGGCAATCCATTTACTGGGTGATGTGCACCGAGAAAAAAGTTCAGGCAGTTACTATGGCCGCCTAAAAAGAGTGCCTTAAGTTTAACGTAATTTTTACTGAGTTACCAAGTGCTTGGTTACTCATCTTCATGAAATTTTTGTGCAATCAGTTCACCAATTGCAGCTAATGCGGGCTCAGCGTCTGGGCCTTCACAACAAACACGCAGTTGTTTTCCATGACTGCTTTCGAGCATAAGTAAAGCAAGCACACTGTCGCCAGGGGCTTCTTTATCATCTTGGTAAAGTGTGATCTGCGCATCAAATTGTTGCGCTAATTGCGCAAGTACTGTGGCAGCTCGCGCATGAAGACCGCATTTATTTTGGATTAAAAAAGTGCCTTCTACTTTATTCATGATCAATCTATATCTTGTTCACGATGGCGAATTTGTACATTATCATGGGTCTTTGCAAAGCTTTCACCAATGGTTTGAGCCAAATAAACAGAGCGGTGTTGTCCGCCTGTGCAGCCAATTGCAATAGTAAGATAGCTTCTGTTATTGCGCTCAAGGTGAGGTAACCAAGTTTGTACAAAGGTTTGAATTTGCCAAGTAAATTTCTGGACTATGCTGTGGCTTGCTAGATAGTCTTTCACGGGCTGATCTAAACCAGTTAGTGGTTTTAGCTCAGGTTCCCAATGCGGGTTGGGTAGAAAGCGCGCATCGAAGACATAATCAGCCTGTTTTGGGATCCCATGTTTAAAACCAAAAGATAAGAAGGTAATGATCAATTGTTTATCTTTCTTACCCAGTATTTGCTCTCGAATGGTCTCTGCAAGCTGGTGCACACTTAAATCTGTGGTATCAAGTAAAACATCCGCACGTGTGATTAATACATCGAGTAACTTTTTCTCTTCTTTAATTGCTAAATCAAGCGGCAGATTATTTAAAGAAAGCGGATGCAATCTGCGCGTTTCTGAAAAGCGTTTAATCAGTGCTTGGTCATCACTGTCTAAATAGAACAAGGTTGGATTCGCAAAACCTGGTAAGTACTCAAGAATATCATTAAATTCTTGTTGCTCTTTTGGTAGATTTCGAACATCAATACTGACGGCTATTTTGTCATAGTTATCAGAAACACTTCTGACTAAAGAGGGAAGGAGATTAACAGGAATGTTATCAACACAATAATAACCTAGGTCTTCCAATACCCTTAAAGCAACTGACTTACCAGACCCTGAGCGACCACTAATGATGATCAGTTCCATGGATTCCTCTCTATAAAATTAATCTTTTAGCTCAATGAGTTGATAAAGTTCATCGTCATTTTTTGCTTGACGAAGCTGCTTACAAAACTCTTTGTTGTTCAGTTTATCAGCAATTGCGGCTAAGGTCTTTAGATGTTCAGCATTATTACCTTCAGGGACAAGCATTGCCAAGAGAATATCGACAGGTCGGTTGTCAATTGCGTCAAAATCAATACCGTTTTGATTAGTCACTAAAATAGCAAAAATAGAATCAATGCCTGCAAGTCGACCATGGGGGATAGCAATACCCTTACCGATCCCTGTGCTGCCAAGCTTTTCTCGCGTTAGGAATGCATCTAGTATTTCATGGGCGTTATGTTCAGGAAGGTGTTCGCTCGCTAATTCACTGATGTACTCTAGCGCGCGTTTTTTGCTATTAAAAAGGACCGCAGCTTTGCTGCAGTCCTTGTTGATAATCGAGCTAAGTTTCATGGTTAGTGTCGAGTTAATTTCTCTTTGTGTTTGATAACTTGGCGATCGAGTTTATCAACGAGTTTATCAATGGCTGCGTACATATCAGAGTGTTCATCTGAAGCGAAAATTTCACCGCCATTTAAATGAACGGTAGCTTCTGCTTTTTGTACCAGCTTCTCAACATCTAAGATCACGTGAACGTTATTAATGTGATCAAAATGCCTTTCTAGCTTTGCAAACTTCGTGTTTACATAGTCTCTTAATGAATCTGTAATTTCTACGTGACGACCAGTTAAATTTAGTTGCATAAGCATTTTCCTTCTCTTGGTTTACGTCTTAAATCAAGCTCTTACGCTGATTTGACGGTGGAATAGAGAGTGACTCGCGGTATTTTGCAATTGTACGACGCGCCACCTTGATTCCCTGTTCTGCCAATATATCTGCAATTTTGCTGTCGCTCAATGGCTTAGCGGTATTTTCTGCAGCAATTAGCTTTTTGATCAATGCTCTAATCGCAGTCGATGAGCATTCACCTCCGTTTTCAGTGCTTACGTGGCTTGAGAAGAAGTATTTCAACTCAAAAATGCCACGGGGTGTATGCATGTACTTCTGAGTGGTGACACGAGAAATGGTAGACTCGTGCATCTCGACCATCTCAGCAACATCATTCAAAACCATAGGCTTCATTGCCTCAGGTCCATGTTCAAAGAATGCCTGTTGTTGTTGCACAATGCAATTAGTAACTTTCATTAAAGTGTCATTACGGCTTTCTAAGCTCTTAATAAACCACTTTGCTTCTTGTAGGTGAGAGCGTATGAACTGGCTGTCAGTGCTTGATTTTACCGAGCGTGACATTGCAGCGTAATGATCATTAACTCTTATTTTAGGCATACATTCAGGATTTAGCTCAACAACCCAACGACCTTTTACTTTTTTCACCGATACATCGGGAATAACATACTCAGATTCTTCACGAATAATGCTGGCGGCAGGTTTTGGGTTAAGGCTGTGAATGAGTGTCATCACTTCTTTTAACTCAGGCTCTTTGAGCTTGGTCTTTTTCATGATGGTGCGGTAATCACGGTTGGCAAGTAGATCAATATGCTCGCTTAACACCATTTTTGTTTCAGCAATGAAAGGCGTATCTGCATCAAACTGATTGAGTTGAATACATAAGCATTCTTGTAATGAGCGAGCAGCAATACCTACAGGGTCAAAAAGTTGAATACGCTTTAATACAGCTTCAACTTCGTCGAGTTCAATTAACTCTTCGTCATTGCCCTCATTAATACTTTCTACGAGTTCTTCGGTACTGACGGTAAGCAAGCCGGCGTCATCAACGGCTTCAACAATGGCAACCGCAATGGCTTTATCAGTTGGGCTGAATGGAGTGAGCTCTAATTGCCACATTAAGTATTCGTGTAATGTTTCAGTGGTTTCACCTTGATAAACAGTTTCGTCTTCAGGCATTGGACCGCTACTGGTGCTTGGTGCCGCACTCATGTATTCGTCCCACGTCACATCCATCGCGAGATCGTCACTGACCGTGTCTTTACTTAGAGCTGCATCACTATCAAGTTCGTAATCGCTGGTAGGCTCCTCACCGTGACCATCATCGGCAGAATTAGAAAGTTGTTCATTAGAGTCAGCATCTTTGTTTGCTTTATCTGAATCATTGCCATCAGTACTTGGCTCTAATTCCGATTCATCCACTTCGAGTAAAGGGTTGCTATCCAGCGCTTCTTGGATCTCTTGTTGCAGATCTAGTGTGCTCAATTGCAGCAAGCGAATTGCTTGTTGCAATTGTGGTGTCATGGTTAGTTGCTGCCCCATGCGCAGCTGTAGCGATTGCCTCATGTATTTCTAACAATCCTTTTTGTTATTTGGATTATGTCTTGCTTTAACTATAGACGGAATTGTTCACCTAGGTAGACGTCTCTTACGGTTTGATCAGCTAAAACTGATTCAGGCGTACCTGACGCGATTAATTCACCATGTGAAACAATATAAGCTTTCTCACAAACATCAAGGGTTTCTCTTACATTGTGATCTGTAATGAGGACACCAATGCCGCGGTTTTTTAAATGCTCAACAATTTTCTTTATATCTAACACCGAAATCGGATCAACGCCAGCAAAAGGCTCATCTAATAGAATAAATTTAGGGTTTGCGGCTAAAGCGCGAGCAATTTCTACTCGGCGACGCTCACCACCAGACAAAGCCATCCCCTGACTGTCCCGAATATGTTGAATGTTAAACTCATCCAGTAAGTCGTCTAAGGTTTGCTCTCTTTGTACTTTATTGAGATCTTTACGCGTCTCTAAAATTGCCATTAAGTTTTGATAAACAGTCAACTTTCTGAAGATTGAAGACTCTTGAGGCAGGTAACCAATGCCCATACGTGCTCTACTGTGCATTGGGAGCAAAGTGATATCTTCATCATCTATGGTGACCTTGCCTTTATCGCTAGGCACAAGACCAACAATCATATAAAAACTGGTGGTTTTACCTGCGCCGTTAGGGCCGAGAAGGCCAACAATACTACCCGCCTCTACACTTAGGCTGACATTTTTTACTACTTGGCGGCCTTTATAGCTTTTTGCTAAGGCTGTGGCAGTTAACACACTCATGCTCATTGACCTTGTTCAGGGTTAGACTTTGATGCTTTTTTTTCTGGTACTAAAATTGTGTGTACACGTTGTTTGTTTTGTTCATTTTGTTCAGCACTGATCAGTTGTTTCTCGATGTCATAAATAATCGCTTCAGCCTTAATAACTTGGCCTGCTTGATTGATTTCAGCTTTGCCTTTGATGGTAAGCAGTCGATTTGCAACGTCATACCTGACTTCTTCTGCGCTGGCGCTTAATACTGTGCCATCAGGCTGTTTTTCGATAAAGCGAGCTGGTTTGCCTGTTGCGACTAAAAGCTGCTTGTTCTCACCGAGCTCTTCACGCTGATGTACTTCTAATCTATCTGCATAAATTTCACGGTTGCCATGAATGATTTCAACATTTTCTTCAAAAATACCAATATTGGTCTTTAGTTGTGCTTGTTGCTTACCTGCTTTAATTGATACTTGTGACATAGCAGCTTCTTCAGCCAAACTGAAGTTAGAAAAGCCGAGTAATAGCAGTGATAGAAGTAGTTTATTGGTCATAATAAATGGTTCGCGTATGGTTAATGAGCTCAATAATATCGGTATTGAGGTCGGCATTGAGACCTTGACCTTTAATATTTAGGTGAGGGCCAACAATTTCTACGGGTAGATCTGAGCGCATGGCGCGCTGAGTAATATCTACTTGAATATGATCTGCGCTGATTTGGCTGATCATAGCGCCTTCAGTGAGGTTCAGGGCTTTAACATCTCCCTCTAAGATCAGCATATTATTTTCATATAAAGTGGCCTCATTGGCTGTAAGTTGCCAATTTTGTGGGCCATTAAATAGGGTGAATGTGGGCGATGTAAAATGGCTAAACCCGAGTTGTTGATAGAGTTCCATTTTATTCGCTTCGACTAGGTAATTCCGCATTCCGGCTTCAGAATATTTGGTTTGCTTGAGATCTGTAGCAACATAATCTGGGGTGGCGATGCTCTCTTCTTCAGTCGCACTTTGTTTTTTAGGCTGATCAAAATACGGTGACCATATCCAATACATGGTCAGTGCAAAAATAACTAATAATATGACGCGGTTGACCGTCATGCGCTTGTTCCTGATGTGCCGAGCGTATGACCCTGGCATAACATAAGTAAGTCTGTTAACTCTCTCACAGCGCCAAATCCACCAGGTAGTAAAGTTGTGTAGTGTGAAAGGTTACGAATGATCGGGTGCGCATCGTTTACGGCCACAGCAAAACCCACTTGTTCCATGACAGGTAGATCTGGACCGTCGTCACCTATATAAGCAATTTCGGTATCAGTCAGGTTTAAATTGGCTTTCAGCTCTTCATAGGCTTGCACCTTGTCTTCTTGCCCTTGGTAAATATGCTTTACTGTTAAGCTAGTCATACGTTGCTGAACAATCTGTGAATGGCGACCGGTGATGACGGCAACTTCAACTCCAGCATTGATAAGTGCTTTTATGCCAAAGCCATCTTTGGTGTTGAAGGCCTTTAATTCTTCGCCATTATTGCCAAGATAAATACGGCCGTCAGAGAATACGCCATCAATATCACAAATAAGCAACTTAATTTGCTTCGCTCTGGTTACTACATCCTGACTAATAGGCTGATATAAATCGGCAAATTGCATTTAAATGACTCCTGCTTTTAATAAGTCTTGCATGTTCAGAGCGCCAATTGGGCGATTAGTTTCATCAACCACGATTAAACCATTAATGCGTTTGTTTTCCATGATGTTTAACGCCTCAGCCGCAAGCATATCAGCTTTTGCTGTTGTACATTTGATTGTCATTGCATCATCAATTTTTGCGCTGTGCAAATCGAGTTTTTGCTCAATAATACGGCGTAAGTCACCGTCGGTAAAAATGCCAGCCAAAATTCCATGCTCATCGACGATCGCAGTCATGCCCAAGCCTTTGCTCGAGATTTCGAATAATGCATCTTTGATAAGTTTGCCTGTTTCAATGATTGGCATTTGCTCACCTTGATGCATGATGTCATCTAAGGTCAGTAATAAACGTCGGCCGAGTGAACCGCCAGGATGCGAAAGTGCAAAATCATCGGCAGTAAAGCCACGTGCTTCTAAAAGAGCAACTGCCAGGGCGTCTCCCATTACAAGTGTGGCTGTCGTGCTTGCTGTTGGAGCTAGCCCCAGTGGGCAGGCTTCTTTCGAAACCGCAATACACAAATGAATATCAGAAAGTTTAGCCATTGAAGAATTTGGGTTGCCAGTCATGGCAATGGTTTTTGCACCAATGCGTTTAATAACAGGGATAATATTGACAACTTCACTGGTCTCTCCCGAATTGGAGATCAGTAACACCACATCGTCTTTGGTGATCATACCGAGGTCACCATGGCTTGCTTCACCAGGGTGAACAAAAAAAGCAGGGGTGCCTGTACTGGCCAGCGTTGCAGCTATTTTGTTGCCTATGTGCCCAGATTTACCCATCCCAATGACTATGGTTCGGCCCTGGCAGTCAAAAACAGCTTGGCACGCTTTGATAAAGCTTTCATCAATATATTGTGCAATTTCATTGATAGCTTGTTTTTCAATATCGATGACATTTAAAGCTGTTTTAGTAAATTGTTCAGCAGTCATGTGCACTCCAACAACTAAATAATGTAATACATGTACCCGATGAACGCGGCAAGAAGAAGGCCCCCTTCAACGCGGTTGATACGGCGAGTGCCTTTGAGGCTTAGGCTCATCGCGATTAAAATGAACGTCGCGCCTAGCATAATGTAAATGTCGCGTTGTGCGATGTTTGCATCGATATCTGCTGGGTTTAAGATCCCCGCAATAGAAAGAACAGCGAGAATATTAAAAATATTTGAGCCAATGATGTTACCCATTGCTAGGTCGTCTTCGTTTTTAAGTACGCCAGCGATACAAGCTGCGAGCTCTGGAAGACTGGTACCAACCGCAATGATTGTCAGGCCAATTAATAAGTCGCTCATACCAAAATATTTGGCAATATCAACGGCTGCATCAATAAGGTAACCTGAGCTAATAGGAAGCATGATCATACCCACGACTAACCATAAAATAGCTTTGTTGGTTGGTACATCATTAGGTACTTCATCACATGCTTCAGCAACTAAAGGGTCATCGTCTTGGTTGCCTGAGCGTTTGGTTAAAATGAGTAAGGTTGCGAGAAAAGTGATAAAGCCAGCAAATAAAACAAGGCCTTCAGTGCGACTAAAGTGATTGTCACTGACGATGAACCAAGCACCTAAAGACACAATTACAAGTAATGGCATTTCGCGTTTTAAGATACCAGAGCCAACAGAAAGTGGGCGCAATAGTGCGGTAATACCTAATACCAGTAATATATTGGCGATGTTCGAGCCCACCGCATTACCTACTGCGGTATCTGTTTTATCTGCAAAAGCAGCCTGCGCTGCAACCATCATTTCCGGGGCCGATGAGCCCATTGCTACTATAGTTAAACCTACGATTAATGTCGGTACACCGAAATTTCTTGCCAATGCTGCCGCGCCAAAGACAAAGCGGTCCGCACTCCAAACTAACGCGGCAAAACCAAGTATCAAAATGATGAAAGATAAAATCATAAAAAGAATATGCCAACAACGAAAACAAAATTGCGGCAAATAGTATCAAAAGCATAAAAAAAAGTATAAACAAAACGCTAGGTAAAAAGCTTTATTCATAGAAGTGAGCTATTACTAAAGCTGAGCTGTATCTATCGCTTACAAAATTTTACGAATTCTCTTTTCACACTAAAACCAAAAAAAAGTATGATATATGAATTGGTGAACCAGAATGTGGAGCGCGACTTGTCGCAATCAATTATCGAAATCAAGGATGTAACTTTCTCCAGAGGTGATAGGACCATCTATAAGAACATGAGTTTCTCGGTACCAAAGGGGAAGATAACCGCAATTATGGGCCCGAGTGGTATTGGTAAAACCACTATGTTGCGCCTTATTGGTGGTCAATTAAAGCCAGATAGTGGCGATATTACATTTGAAGGGCAAAGTGTACCGGGTATGACCCGTGCTGAACTTTACGAAGCCCGTACTAAAATGAGCATGCTCTTTCAAAGCGGTGCGCTTTTTACAGATATGTCAGTATTCGACAACATCGCTTTTCCTCTTAGAGAACATACGCAGTTAAGTGAAGAGCTAATTCGCCTTGTTGTGCTTATGAAGCTTCAAGCTGTCGGTCTTCGTGGTGCCAGAGATTTAATGCCGTCAGAATTATCTGGTGGTATGGCAAGACGTGCAGCACTAGCACGCTCAATAGCCTTAGATCCTGAGCTCATCATGTACGATGAACCGTTTGCTGGACAAGATCCAATTTCAATGGGCGTGTTAGTACGCCTGATCAAGTCGCTTAATCAAGTGTTAGGTTTGTCTTCTTTAATCGTAACGCACGATGTAACAGAAGTACTGAGTATTGCCGATCATGTGGTGATTATTGCTGAACAAGGCGTGATTGGCACGGGTACGCCAGAGCAGATGTTGCAACATAGTTCGCCACTGGTGCAGCAATTCTTAAAAGGGTTATCAGACGGTCCAGTGCCTTTCCACTTTAAAGCTGCGCCTTACGAAGATGAATTGTTACTAGGAGCCCAGCAATAATGGATTTTTTACAAGCACTAGGCCATAAAACACTGAGTCGTTTTGCCTCATTAGGGCGTGCAACACGTATGTTATTGGGCGCCTTACTTAGTATGCCTAATTTTAAAAAAGGCACGCCGCTGTTAATTAAGCAGCTTTACATGGTAGGTCATCAATCATTATTGATCATCATGGTGTCGGGCTTATTCATCGGTATGGTACTGGCTTTACAAGGTTATACTGTTTTGGTGGGGTACGGCGCTGAGGACAGCTTAGGTCCTTTGGTTGCACTGAGTCTACTGCGAGAGTTGGGTCCGGTTGTAACTGCACTATTATTTGCCGGTCGAGCGGGCAGTGCATTAACCGCCGAAATTGGTTTGATGAAAGCAACCGAGCAGTTATCAAGTCTGGAAATGATGGCAATTGATCCACTTAAAAGGGTCGTAGCGCCGCGTTTTTGGGCGGGCTTTATCAGTATGCCACTTTTGGCACTGATATTTTCAGCCGTTGCAATTATTGGTGCGCACTTAGTAGGTGTTGATTGGTTAGGTGTCGATTCAGGCAGCTTCTGGTCAATCATGCAGTCTCAGGTGTCGTTCCAGCAAGATATTTTAAATGGCATGATCAAGAGCTTCGTTTTTGCACTGATCGTGACATGGATTGCGCTTTACAAAGGATACGACTGTGTTCCTACATCAGAAGGGATCAGTAAAGCGACCACAGAAACAGTTGTTCATTCGTCGCTGGCCGTTTTAGGTTTCGACTTTTTATTAACAGCGGTGATGTTTTCAAGTTAAGGGTTTTGAGAAATTATGAATACACGGAAAATAGAAATTTTAGTTGGCTTATTTGTCGCACTTGGTGTAGCTGCCTTTGCTATTTTAGCGCTTAAAGTCGCAAATTCAGGGATCAGTGGAAATGGTGATACTTACACGCTAAGCGCGAAATTTGACAATATCGGCTCTTTAAAAACTCGTGCGCCTATCAAGGTCGGCGGGGTAGTTATTGGGCGTGTTGAAAGTATTTATATTCATCCGCAAGAATTTCTACCTGTTGTAAATATGAGTATTGACGCAAATTATGAATGTCAGTTTTCTGATGCGACCACTGTTTCTATTTTGACTTCAGGCATTTTAGGTGAGCAGTACCTTGGCTTAACTCCAGTTATTGCTCCTGAATCAGCGAAACAAAGCTGTTTAGGCAATGAAGTCGCTGGTAATACAACTTCTGAACTAGATGACTTATTCGGTGTAGAAAGCGTTGCACTTAAAAATGGCGACATGCTAACGGATACAAAATCAGCGCTGGTACTTGAAGAGTTGATTGGTCAATTCCTGTTTAACCAAGGTGGGGAATAATCATGTTTAAAAAGTTTTTAATGGCTGCTGCAGGCTTAGTGATGTCTGCTCAGGTACTGGCTGAACCTCAGGTAGATTTAACCGACCCATATAAAATGGTTGAACAGGTTGCTGACAACACCTTTAAACGTGTTGCTAAAGATCAAGGTATTATCTCGACTGACAAAGAGCACTTACGCGTTATAGTCGAGCAAGAGTTGATGCCTTATGTCGATTATAAGTATGCGGCTTATCGTGTGCTTGGTAGCTATATTCAAAAAGTACGTACCATGACAGATCCTGCTGAGAAAAAGCAGGCTGTTGAGCATATTAAAACATTCATTGATGTATTCCAGCGCTACTTAGTGGCAACTTATGCCGGCGTATTTACTCAGTATAAAAACCAAAAAGTTGAGTTTGGAGAGGCTAAGGATTTTGAGGGTGATGATGTAGCTATTGTTAAAACACGCATTATCGAGCCTGGTAAGCCAGATATTAAAATCGACTTTAAAGTTCGAAAAGACAAAAGTAATGAGTGGCGTGCTTACGACATGATGGCAGAGGGTATTTCATTACTTGATGCAAAACAAACTGAATTGCATGGTGTACTTCGTCAACAAGGTATCGAACATGTCATCGACCTTCTAGATAAAAAGAGCCGTTTACCAGTTCAATTCAGAGGTGATGATGGCAACTAATTTGCAGTTTTCACCGCAACAAGAAGGTGTGGTAGCGATTAAGGGAGAATTAACCCGAAATAGCTTAATAGATGAACGCCTTCTTAACCAACAGCTACAAAGTACGCAGTCAGTCCTATATTTTGACCTTTCTGAGGTTTCTAGGGTTGACACGGCGGGCTTAGCTTGGTTAATTCACTCTTTAGGTCTTTTGCAACGCCAAGGTAAGCGCCTTGAGCTGAAAAATATACCTGAGCAACTGCACAAACTGATGGAGTTGGGTCAGGTATCTAACTTATTTGAGTGAATCTAATGGAAACAAACCAAGTCGAAGCGGTATTACAAGAAGCATTGTCACTAGAAGAAGTCATAGTTAAAGCCAATGGTAGTCACTATGAGGTGATTGCAGTTGGTGAATGTTTTGACGGGGCGAGTCGAGTTAAGAAGCAACAGCTAGTTTACGGGCCTTTGATGGATGTGATCAAAGACGGCACCATTCACGCTTTAAGCATTAAAGCCTTCACGCCAACAGAGTGGCAAAGAGAACGTAAATTCATCCTTCCTCAATAACGGAGCCACAATGGATCAGTTTGTTATCCAAGGTGGCACCACCCTAGCTGGTGAAGTCACAATTTCGGGCGCTAAAAATGCCGCCCTTCCTATTCTTTTTGCAGCCTTACTTGGTAATGGCAAGAGTATTTTTTCGAATGTGCCTCAGCTTCGCGATATAGGCACAACCGAAGCGCTGTTAAAGACGCTTGGCGCAGAAGTTAAATGGCATGGTGATAATCTTGAAGTCGACGGAAGTACCGTTGATAAAGTGCTAGCGCCATATGAGCTTGTAAAGCAAATGCGTGCATCCGTATTGGCATTAGGACCTTTGTTAGCCCGCTTTGGTCAAGCCCAAGTGTCGTTGCCTGGTGGTTGTGCCATTGGTGCTCGCCCAGTCGATTTACATATTCGGGGCCTTGAAAAAATGGGCGCAACCATTAATGTAGAAAACGGCTATATTAATGCAACGTCTTCGGGTCGGTTGCAGGGTGCTGATATCTACATGGAAACCGTGAGTGTAGGCGCGACCGAAAACTTACTGATGGCAGCAACGCTTGCTGATGGTAAAACCGTATTAGAAAATGCAGCACGCGAACCAGAAATTGTAAATCTTGCAGAATGCCTAGTGGCAATGGGTGCAAAGATCTCAGGTGCAGGCACTCATCGTATTGAGATAGAAGGTGTTGAACAGCTATCTGGATGCGAACATAAGATCTTGCCAGACCGTATTGAAACAGGCACCTTCTTAGTGGCTGCAGCAATGGCGAAAGGTGAGGTGTTATGTCGTAACACTGATCATCAAAGTCTGGAACCTGTGCTTGAAAAGCTACGAGATGCTAATGCCTTAGTTGAAGTGCAGCAAGACAGCATCTACATCGATATGCGTCAGCGCGAGTTAAAGGCTGTGAACATTAAAACCATGCCTCACCCTGGCTTTCCGACCGATATGCAAGCGCAGTTTACTGCGATGAATGTGGTAGCAAATGGCAGTGCAACAATCACTGAAACGATCTTTGAGAACCGTTTTATGCATGTGCCTGAACTACAACGTATGGGTGCCAATATTCGGTTAGAAGGCAATACGGCGATTTGTGGCGATACTGAAAAATTATCGGGCGCACAAGTCATGGCGACTGATTTACGTGCGTCGGCGAGCTTAATTTTGACGGGCATAGTAGCACAAGGCGAGACTGTAGTTGATCGCATCTATCATGTTGATAGAGGGTATCAGCGTATCGAAGATAAGCTAAGTAAGTTGGGTGCTAATATTAAACGCCGTCACAATTAATCACGACTTATCTATTCTCATTTTAAAAAGCGACCTAGTTAGAGAGGTCGCTTTTTTTGTATATATTATGGCTTGAGCTAGCTGACAGAACGAATTGAATTAGTTGGTGTTAATTTCTAGCTCAGCAACAGTCAAAGTAATAGTTCGGTGTTCACCATTTCTCAGCACCTCAAATTCAAGTTCAGTGCCAGGCTTGGTATTGCCAATGAACTGTAATGTTTTTTGTGGGTTAGAAATTGATTGACCCGCAACTTTTACAATAATATCTCTGTCTTGCATACCGGCTTGCCAAGCAGGACCCAAGGGGTCAAGTTCACTGATCAACAAGCCAACAATTGGAGTATATAAATCAGTTACTTCATTGCCAGAACTATCAACAGCTGTGCCTCTAAAGCCTAAGTAGCCGCGAACCACTCGGCCATCCGCAATGAGTCGTTGCATGACTTGTTTAGCTAACTGATAAGGTACAGCGAAAGAGATCCCTTGTATGTCGATATTCAGTCGTGTTCTAAATTGTGCAGAAGTAATGCCAACGAGAATACCGTTTGAGTTAACTAAAGCTCCCCCTGAATTACCCACATTCACAGCAGCATCCATTTGTAGCAAATTATTAAACTGACTTTCTGTTAGTGTTTGCTTACCTGTGGCACTGATCACCCCTTGTGTAATGGTTTGACCTAAATTGAGTGGGTTACCTATTGCAAGTACAACATCACCAACACGGGGCGTGAAATCATCATCAGTTGGGATCACAGGTAAGTGCTGGCCTGGAATTTTTAGTAAAGCGAGATCGGTGATGGTATCAAAACCGATAACTTGTACATCATAAAAGCGACGACCATCGGTGAGGATAACCATGATCTGGTCTGCATCATTGACAACATGATAGTTAGTTAAAATATAGCCATCGCTTGACATAATAACACCTGAGCCTAGTTCTTGTGTGGTGTTACGTCTTTGGTAACGCGGCACAGAGGAAATACTTTCAGAAAAAATCGTCACAACTGCAGGCGAGGCTTTCGCGACTGAGTCGGCAAAGCTCATATGGCTGCTGGTGTAATGGCTTGGCATGGCGAGCTTTGGTAAAACGACGCTTTTTAGATTGGGTGAAAACCAAATCACTAGAAATGCGATCCCAAGACCGACAAAAAGAGGGGGAAGAATAAATTTAAAAAGTTTTAGCACGCCATCGCTCATTTTTATTCATTACACAACAACCCGTTATTTTATCTTACTGAAAGCAGAATAGTAATGATGGCACAAAAAAAATGCAGCGATAATCAAGCGCTGCATTTTATTAGTTGATTTGAGTATAGATTATTGAATTAGAATGAAGACAGAGTCTCGTCCGCGCTTAATACCCAACACAATATTTCCTTGAATATCTTCAATCATATCGCTCATGTCGCGAATATTCTTAACGCGTTGGCGATTAACTTGCATAATCACATCACCTTCTTCTAGACCGACTCGGGCAGCCGGTGAGCGATCTTCTATACTAGATACAACGACGCCCTGATTACCATTGCGCTCACCACTTTCAAGCACCGCACCGCGCAACATAGGGTGTACTTTATCAGCTTGGGCTTGTAGTTCGCCTTGACCTTTTAAGGTCACTTCAATGGAGCGTTTTCTACCATCGCGGAAGACACCTAATTCAATGGTTCTACCTTCTCCTATGGTAGCGATTTTACCTCTGAGCTCTTCGAAGCTTTGAATATCATCACCATTCAGGCTGACAATCACATCGTTGGCTTTGATACCCGCTTCGCTTGCTGCAGAGTCTTTTACAACTTGCATAACAAAGGCGCCTTGCTGAACTTCTAAGTCTTGTGCTTTAGCTAGGCCTGCATCTAGTGTACGACCAATTATGCCTAAAGAGCCTCGACGTACTTGACCAAACTCGATAATTTGATCAACCAGATTTTTCATCATATTAGAAGGAATTGCAAAGCCGATACCGACATTACCACCCGAAGCGCCAAGAATTGCAGTGTTTATACCTATTAGCTCACCGTTTAGGTTTACTAATGCGCCACCCGAGTTACCTTGGTTAATAGCCGCATCGGTTTGAATAAAGTCTTCATAGCCTTCAATATTTAATCCGCTACGACCAAGCGCACTGACAATACCTGATGTCACTGTATGACTTAAACCAAATGGGTTGCCGATAGCAACCGAGAAGTCACCAACACGTAGTTTGTCAGAGTTTGCCAGTTTTACTTCGGTCAGGTTCTCGGCATCAATTTCGAGCAGCGCAATATCAGATTCTTTATCGCGACCAACCAGCTTGGCATCAAACTCACGGCCATCTTTCAAAGTAACAATAATTTTGTCGGCTTCGTCGATAACATGGCTGTTTGTTACTACGTATCCTTCATCCGCATCTATAATGACACCAGACCCTAGGCCACTGAATGGACGTTTTTGGTTACGAGGTTGAGGGTTGCCAAAAAAGTAATCGAATGGGTCGACTCTACGACGGACTTCTTTTGCACCAGATACTTGAATACTGACAACACCAGGAGTCACGCGTTCAAGCATAGGGGCTAGGGTAGGTAATGATTGACCGTCTATAGCAACGGGAAGTTTAGCTTCAACTGCAGTTGGTGATAGGAAAAGGGCAGTTGAAAAAATAGCAGCAGATAATAACGATAGTTTTAGTTTCATAGTCAATAAGTACTCCGAAAAGTAATAACGCCAACTTTCTATTAACAATTTAAAAAGTGGGTATATATCATTGATGATAGGTAAGTAAATTTTCGGCTTACTTACCGGCTCGTCATTTTTGGTAACTGTACTTACTGACTATGGGGTCTAAAAAAAGTTCATCAAGAGGCTTTTGAATGTTCAATTTCTGAACTTTCGCCAGAAAAAATCCCGGTTTCTCCTGCTACATAATCGCTAGGCTGTGCTGATAGCGTGTCTTGTTTGGCTTCACGACGGCGTTCAGGGCGGCTTTGAAGTGATGCTTGAAGTTGCTCTGTCGTTTCTTTCGAGAAGAAGGGCTCTTCAGGCGCAGTCGGTTTAACATTAAGTAGTGCTTTGTCAGTTTCTTCTACATGAGTTAGAAGTTGAGCATAACTGTCTTGCATTTTAGTCATTAGCTTCTTAGTGCTTGCAAGATGATCGGCCACTTCTTGGCGATACTGCTCTAGTTCATGCTTTGCGGATTGTACTTGTTGTTCCAAGTCATCATGCTTAAGTTGTTTTTTGGTGATCATTGAACCTAAGAAAAATGCAGCAATAGCAACCACCACAATTAATCCTAACCAAGCAAATGTTGTCATAGAGAGTCTCCTTAAAAATACGCGCTCTATAAGTGTAGGCAATTATTCGGCTACGTAATAAAAAATATAATTCAAACTATCAGCTAAATATACGCGGAGTTTTGATGCGTGTTAATATATGCCACAAATAAAAACGCTTAGTTTGTGAAAAATGATGACACCTTGGGAAAAATATCAACAAGATCTACAACGAGATGACTTTCAGTATGATGCAGCACAAGAAAACGCTGTAAAACATTTGCAACGATTGTACGATGATATCGTAAATCAACCTGAGCAACCCCAAGGTTTCTTTTCTCGTTTATTCAATCGACAGCCAAAACAAAAAATCACAGGTTTGTATTTTTGGGGCGGTGTAGGACGCGGTAAAACCTATTTGGTTGATACTTTTTATGAGGCTTTACCGACCGAAAGAAAAATGCGTGTGCACTTCCACCGTTTCATGCACCGTGTTCACGATGAGCTAAAGAAGCTTAAAGAGGTCAAAGACCCTCTTGAAACGGTCGCTGATATTTTCAAAAAAGAAACCGACATTATTTGTTTTGATGAGTTTTTTGTACAAGATATTACCGATGCCATGTTGCTCGGTGGTCTTATGCAGGCATTATTTGCCCGTGACATTATTTTAGTCGCGACTTCTAATATTGTACCGGACGAGTTATATCGAAATGGTCTGCAACGTGCACGTTTCTTACCAGCCATTGCTCTAGTGAAAGAAAACACCGAAGTAGTCAACGTCGATTCAGGTATTGATTATCGTCTTAGAACCTTAGAGCAGGCTGAGATTTTTCACAGCCCGCTTGATGCGCAAGCAGATAAAAATCTGTTTGAGTATTTTGACAAGCTGTCGCCTGAACCAGGTAAGCTTGATGAGGCCATCGAAATAGAAGGGCGTCTGATAAAAACCCGTAAGGTTGCCGATAGCATTGTGATGTTCGATTTCACGCAAATTTGTGAAACGGCGCGTTCGCAAGTAGACTATATGGAAATAAGCCGTATTTATAACACCGTGATTTTATCGAACGTAAAACAGATGGGGCAGCAAAATGATGATGCCGCTAGACGTTTTATCGCTTTGGTTGACGAATTTTATGAGCGTAACGTAACGCTAATAATCTCAGCCGCAGCACCAATCACAGAGTTATATACAGACGGCACGCTTAATTTTGAATTTAGGCGCTGCATCAGCCGTTTACAAGAGATGCAGTCGCACGAATACCTCGCAAGAGAACATCTCGCCTAAATGAATACCAATCAGTAGTTAATTCGGCAAATAATACGCAAATTGCTTACGCTGATTGGTATAAATTTTCGCTCAAATCAACGCGATTAATTTTTTTGTAGAAAAAACAGTCGCACACTGGAAAAGCCTCTTCTGTGTTGCTATAATCCGCGGCCTGCCACGTTGCGTTCTATAGCCCTCGTCGGCTTAGCCACCGATTTGAGCGGCATAAAAGTCTTAAACTCGAAGGGGTTCAAGCACTCATAGTAAAGCGGTAACTTTTTGTTACCTGTGGTTTTAATTTGAAACATTGGATTTTATTTAATGAAAACGTTTGTTGCTAAGCCAGAATCTGTAAAACGTGACTGGTACGTAGTTGACGCTGAAGGTAAAACTTTAGGTCGTATCGCTACTGAAATCGCTCGTCGCCTACGCGGTAAGCATAAAGCTGAGTACACACCTCATGTTGACACTGGTGATTACATCATCGTAATCAACGCTGAGAAAGTTACTGTTACTGGTAACAAAACAACTGACAAAGTGTACTACGCTCACTCTGGTTTCCCAGGTGGCCTTAAGTCTATCACTTTCGATAAGCTTCAAGCTAAAAAGCCTGAAATGATTATCGAAAAAGCAGTTAAAGGTATGTTACCAAAAGGCCCTCTAGGTCGTGAAATGTACCGCAAACTAAAAGTATACGCAGGTTCTGAGCACGCTCATGCAGCTCAACAGCCTCAAGTACTGGACATTTAAGGAGCTAACTCATGGCAAATCAATACTACGGTACAGGTCGTCGTAAAAGTTCAAGTGCTCGCGTATTCTTACGCCCAGGTACTGGCAACATCGTAATTAATCAACGTTCTATCGAAGAATACTTCGGTCGCGAAACTTCTCGCATGGTTGTTCGTCAGCCTCTAGAGCTAGTTGAAATGACTGAAAAGTTTGACCTATACATCACTGTTGCTGGTGGTGGTTCAACTGGTCAAGCTGGTGCTATCCGTCACGGTATCACTCGTGCGCTTATGGAGTTTGACGAGTCACTACGTCCTACTCTACGTAAAGCTGGCTTTGTTACTCGCGACGCTCGTAAAGTTGAGCGTAAGAAAGTGGGTCTTAAGAAAGCACGTAAGAACACTCAATTCTCGAAGCGTTAATTTTTTACGTTTACAAGAATTCAAAAACCCAGCTTATGCTGGGTTTTTTGTTTTTATAGCCTAATAACTTCTGTTTTAACTACAAACTTATCCCGCGCTTTTCTTGTTCGACTTATTGTTTACCTATTATTTTCAATATTTATTGTAATTAGTGAAGATCTGATGATAAATCAGCGCTTTTTTTTGCTACAATTGCGGGGCAAGTAAAGTGAGTAAGGTTTGAGACCTTTTTTGGGTACCCTCGTCTCCTCATAGATGGGGTTGATCTTAGTCAGTATATTGTGGTTATAAAAACGTTATCATAGCTAACTAGCTTTCGAGACTACGACTAAAATGGGTAGTAAAATCCATGCTTTATTAGTCTCGATTAAGGTAATAACCTTGTTTTAATCAAGGGAATTATTTATGATCGCGTCTATTTTGTAGTTTCTTAATTTAACCTGCTGTAACTGATGTTCTCAATATAGCAAGTGTTGAGGATCATAGTGGAGATAAGTGGATGAGCAATGCGCCTGTAGACAACAGCCGACGTCGCTTTTTGACCATAGCTACCTCTGTTGTAGGTGGTGTTGGTGCGGCTGGAGCTGCTGTTCCTTTTATTGCGTCTTGGAATCCAAGTGAGCGAGCTAAATCTGCAGGTGCGCCTGTAGAAGTAGATATCAGCAAACTTGAGCCTGGACAATTAATTCGTGTTGAGTGGCGAGGTAAGCCTGTATGGGTTATCTATCGTACGCCAAAAATGCTTGAGCAGATGAAAGCTCACGAAGGTCAACTTCGTGATCCTCAGTCTGAAGAGCCTCAACAATTAGACTCAGCGAAGAATGAATACCGTTCTAAGCGCCCTGAAATTTTCGTGGCGGTTGGTATTTGTACTCACCTAGGGTGTTCACCAAGTTTCCTTAATGGTGGTTTTGGTGAGAAAGTTGAAGGTACTGAAGATGGTTTCTTCTGTCCGTGTCACGGTTCTAAGTTCGACATGGCAGGCCGTGTATTCCAAGCTGTTCCTGCACCACTAAACTTAGAAGTTCCTCCGTATACCTTTATTGATGATACAACCATCTTGGTTGGTGAAGAAGAGGTTGCATAATGGCTGGTAAACAAGATAACGCTTCAACAGGTGTTGTTGGTAATGTGATCAACTGGATTGATGATCGTATCCCAATGACGCGTGTTTGGAACATGCACATCGCGCAATACCCTGCGCCAAAAAACTTTAATTTCTGGTACTTATTTGGTTCATTAGCAATCTTAGTACTAGTAAACCAAATTCTAACAGGTATTTGGTTAACGATGAACTTCGTACCATCAGCTGAAGGCGCATTCGCATCAGTTGAATACATCATGCGTGATGTTGAATACGGTTGGTTACTTCGTTATCTGCATTCAACAGGTGCATCGGCATTCTTCGTGGTTGTCTATCTGCACATGTTCCGAGGCATGATATACGGCTCTTATCAAAAGCCGCGTGAATTGCTATGGCTGTTCGGTATGCTAATTTTCTTAGCATTGATGGCTGAAGCATTCATGGGTTACTTATTACCTTGGGGTCAGATGTCATTCTGGGGTGCGCAGGTAATCATTTCACTATTCGGTGCTATTCCGGTAATTGGTGATGACCTAACTCTTTGGATCCGTGGTGACTACGTTATCTCTGGTGCAACGCTTAACCGCTTCTTTGCACTACACGTAATCGCACTTCCTCTAGTACTAGTAATCTTAGTTTTCTTACACATTGTTGCGCTTCACGAAGTGGGTTCAAATAACCCTGATGGTGTTGAAATCAAGCGTAAGAAAGGCACTGTGGCTGAAGAAGACAAGCCTAAGTTCCAATTCCATGAGTACTACACAAGCAAGAAAGATATTGTGGATGCGATTCCGTTCCACCCTTACTACACAGTTAAAGATGTATTAGGTGTTGCTGGTTTCTTAATCTTCTTCTGTTGGGTTGTATTCTTTAACCCAGAGATGGGCGGTTTCTTCCTTGAAAGACCTAACTTTGAAGCAGCTAACCCGCTGAAGACACCAGAGCATATCTTCCCAGTTTGGTATTTCACACCATTCTACGCAATCCTACGTGCTATCCCTGATAAGCTTATGGGTGTTGTAGCAATGGGTGCGTCAATCGTAGTACTTGCGTTACTACCTTGGATTGACCGTGGTAAAGTGAAATCAATTCGTTACCGTTGTGGTATGCACAAGTTGAACATTGCTCAGTTTGTTGTAACGTTTGTTATCTTAGGTTGGGTTGGTGCAACACCACAGACAGATTTCAAAACAATCTTATCGCAAATTACAACTGTGACTTACTTCATGTTCTTCGTGTTACTATTTGTATACTCGAAGAATGAGAAAACCAAACCATTGCCTGAGAGGTTAACGAAATGATGAAGAAGCTAGTTATTGGTTTATTCGCATTGCTGCCTACTTTTGCAATGGCAGCAGGTCCGTCAGTGCCACTACTTGAGTCTAACCATGACTTAACAGACAAAGCGTCTCTACAGCGTGGTGCGAAGTTGTTCATGAACTACTGCCTTGGTTGTCACCAGATGCAGTACCAGCGTTATGAGCGTACTTTCCGTGATATCGGTATTCCGGTTGAGATTGGTAAAGAAACACTAATTTTTGATGATTCAAAAGTGGGTAACCATATCAAAAACTCAATTAAGATTGACGATGCGGCAACTTGGTTTGGTGCTCCACCGCCTGATTTAACATTAGTTGCACGTGTACGTGGCGCTGATTGGATTTACACTTATCTTAAGTCTTTCTATGTTGATGAAAGTCGTCAGTTTGGTGTAAACAACTCAGTATTCCCATCAGTGGGTATGCCACACGTACTTCAAGAACTTCAAGGTGTGCCAACTGCACGTTTTGAAGAAGTTGAAGAGCACGGCGTAAAAGTTAGGAAAGTAGT
>Ga0213841_1000180_pt1 | contig 124815 bp, 98 predicted proteins | sample SWPATP23_FD_160125 | JGI IMG/M metagenome (GOLD analysis project Ga0213841, IMG submission 160125) | Coastal seawater microbial communities from Marineland, Florida, United States - SWPA TP2 #3 | ecosystem: Environmental > Aquatic > Marine > Coastal | place: USA: Florida | collected 2016-08-14
ACGATGACGCCGATCAAAAAGCACCCGAAATCTTGTCGCTCAAACAAAGTGCTTAGCTGTAGCCCAATATTCGTGCGGCTTTCAGCCAACTAATGTTAATTTCGAGGGGATTGTCACCGAACCCCAAACAGCGTCGATTGTCCGTAGTCGATGCTGGGTGTGTCGAGACCAATGGCCTTCAGAGTTCGGTGCTGAACCAGCCATTTGGCTGCATCCGGGTGCAACCCCGGGAAATGGAGCGCAGCAACCGCATCAGGCCCCCGTTGACCAGTGCCCATGTACCTCTCTTTATCGGGCCAATATCGCCCAAAGCCTGTTTTCAACAGCACTATGCTATGCTCGGGCAACTGGCCGTGTTGTTTTTCCCACGCCAGAAAGTCGGCAATACTTACCTGGTAATCCGGCTCACTAAGGGCTTTTGTTGAAACGTCGATAACGACTGCCGGGCCAATTAACCGGTCTACCGGGATCTGGTCCACGCTCTGGCGGCCGTGAGCGAAATGGATTGGGGCATCGATGTGGGTCCCCCCGTGTTCGGCCGCGGCAAAGTTATTGGCTGCATAAAAGTAACCCTTTTCCGTCATGCCGTGGGAGACGACATCCAGTTTAAAGGCTTCGGCAGTGGGCCAGTAGATGGTCTCCGTGGAAAACGCATGGGTTAAGTCCACCCAACGGCCTTTTGTCCAGTCTGACGCCACAGGTACCGCTGTCCAGAACAGGCAACTCAGAAATATCGCTAGCCTCGCCATAGCATGCTCTCCGATGCTTTTACACGGAAATTTGATCTATGGTAAGTGTAGTAGGGTACTGACGTGGTATGCGCACCGACCGTTGGATATCACTGTTATCGATATCTGCCGGTCACTGGCTACCTATAGGCCCCGACGTTTTTATGCACGCGGGCATACGGACTTAGTAATTGTGTTAGCGGCGAAGACCTCTACGCGATCCTGTATGCTGGGTGTTAAAACTCCTTGATTGACGGTGGCTAAACCGCTGATGCGACCTGTTCGTAATCTGTCTTCGAGACTGCAGCCGACCGACTTTGCTCTTCGATTTCATTCTGCCAGACAACTTTTTGTGAGTACGATCAATCCGCGTCGTAAGCGCCTGCTGATGACGGCGAAATGTATGTAACTGATGGCGATCCGTATGTCTGCGACTCGGATGGATAATTCTCGTTTCTATAGGGGGATGAATCCCTTTGTGCAACTTGTGTTGGCTACGCAAGTGGGGGTTATGGATCTTGTGGCGTTTGTGGTGGCTAAATCTAAAGTGTGAAGGATGGAGTCTAAATACCGGAAGTGTATGCTGATGAGCAAACCGGTGATGCATGTGATCATGCTTAAAGCCATCGTGTCGATGGTGCAGGGGTTGTATCAATACAACAGTGTGTACTGTCTCGAACTCTGGATAGGTGTCGGCCTCTATCTCAATGGTAGAGGCCTGGGTCACTGGGGTATCATCAGATTCGACGGCCTTTTCTAGGTCTGTAAATCTTTTGGTTTCTGCCTGCTCTTCGATTTCAGTCTGGACTTGGGCTTCTGACTGCAGCTGTAGCTTCTGCGCTGGAGCAGGAGAGGGCCACCACTCACGCTGGATGCCCATTTTGTAAACGAGTGCCCCCGCCATAAAGCTTGAAACAATTACCGCAGAAAGGATAAACGATTTCCACATGACCATTACCTCTGGCCCAATAGTCAATAGACTGATGGTCAGTAGCAGAGTTCACCCTTCGTACAATGGACTATCAGCATTAATAGCATTTTTCACCTGGCAACCTGTTTTCAGCGTTAACATTGCATATAGCCACAACCGTAAATCAGATAATCCAATATAGGTAATTGGACTATAGCGCGGTTTGTTGGAGCTTTTTCTCTTCGCTGAAGATCTGTCCACTGGAAAAGCTTCCTTTGTCAGCTAAGATGTAATTGCGTTTTGTCAATATCCCCAAAAAGAATTGGAAATCATTATGGTCAACAGCCTTTTAAGTTTCAGGAAAGTGCTTGTTTTTACGGTGCTGTTTGGTTCTAGCGCAGTATTGGCAGAGAACAATCCACCAATGGAGCAAGCTTCGTTATACAGTCGCTTGGGAGGTCTGGCTCCGATTTCAGTGGTGGTCAGCGATTTCATTGATACCTTGGTGCCGGACTCAATACTTAACAAAAATCCCGCCATAGATGCAGCGAGAAAGAGAGTGCCTGCACCTTATTTAAAATATCATGTGACCGCAATGGTTTGTCAGGTAACCGGTGGACCATGCCAATATCACGGTCGTAGCATGAAGGATTCACATGCGCACTTGGGCATCACAGAACATGAATGGGAACGAATGGTAACCCTTTTTAAAGGTGTATTGGCCAAGCATAACGTTCCTGAAAAGGAAGCCCGGGAGTTGGTGGATATCGTTGGTTCAACCAAACCAGACATTGTTGTCGCGGCATCTACTGAATAGAAAATCAGCAGAACAGCCGTAATCGAGACTACTGGATTACCTTATTGTTGATTGAAGAAAGACTTATTAATGCGAAATATAATTTAACATAATCCCTATTATGCGAAGTGATGGTGAAAGTGTTAGAAATCAATAGCATAAGCAAATATACTCACAGATAGGTTTAACTTAAAATCTTCTATAATCAACCACTTAGCGAACTAAGCTAAGGTCATCTCTCTGTTTAGGAAAATCAAACTGTCGTGGTCAACCAACAATGGACACCTATTTAAACCGTTTTGTGTGCCTGCTCGCGCTGAATCTGTGTATCAGCGTGGCTCACGCCGAGCAAATTACAATTGCCGTGGCCTCAAATTTTACCGCTGCGATGAGGGATATTGTGGCGGAATTTGAAGAATCATCAGGTCATCAGGTGAAAGTATCCTTCGGTTCTTCCGGTAAGTTCTATGCGCAAATCAAGAACGGGGCGCCCTTCCAGGCATTCTTCTCGGCTGATCAAGCCAAACCCGAGACGCTGGAGAAAGATGGACTGGTCGTTCCCGGAAGCCGATTTACCTATGCTATTGGTGCGCTGGCATTGTGGTCGACCAAACCGGGCTTCGTAGACGATGACGCCAACCGGTTGAAAACCGGTAACTTCAATAAACTGGCGCTGGCCAATCCCAAGCTGGCGCCTTACGGTGTAGCGGCAGTGGAAGTGCTGGAACGTTTAAATCTGAAGGAGTCAACGGTCCAGAAGTGGGTTCGAGGTGAGAGTATCGCGCAAACCTATCAGTTCGTCAGCACCGGTAACACGGATATGGGGTTTGTGGCACTCTCCCAAATTATGGACAAGAACCGTCTCAAGGAAGGTTCCACCTGGGTTGTCCCAGGAGAGTTGTACAATCCGATCCGGCAGGATGCTGTACTCTTAATGCGTGGGGAAAGCAGCGAAGCGGCACAGGCGTTGTTACATTTTGTTCGCGGTGACAGGGCCAAAGCGATTATCGAGTCCTATGGTTATAAAACGTTAGCCGCGTTTTAAGCCAATAGAGCCGACGTCAACAACTCGTCGATACGCGCCATTTCCAGGCGGTATTCCTCTCGTGCCAACTGCTCATTAGCCCCTGGCGACTGCTCAGCCAGGTCGCCCACCCGTGTTTGCATCTGTTGGATCCAGCGCAGCCGCGACTCAATGTCATTGACCATATAGCGCACAATCCAGGTATTGAATTCACACATCTCCGGCATCTTAAACCCCTCATCCAGCACGGTTTCGATCCCCTGCCGAATTAATGCCGCCTCCTCGAGAGCGTGGGCCTTGGCCTCGTCCAGCAGCCGTTGTACATCCGCGCGCGTCCCGTGGTCTGCACTCAACAGCTTGACCAGAAGCTCGTATTTATACTCCGAGGGGCTGGTTTCTCCGCCTAGCCATTGCTTCAGGGCTTTGCGCCCGGCTGGTGTAATACAGTAGATGGTGCGTTTGCGTTTGCCGCTGTATTCCTCCCGAACTTCAGCCAGGCCGTATTCCACGAGTTTTTTCGGTTCCTGGTAGATACGGCTCTCGGCCCTGGGCCACACCCTGCGTAGCGGGCTCAGCTTCATGTACTGGGTGATATCGTACGCCGACCAGGGCCGGCGCGCCAAAAGTGCCAACAGGGCATAGGAGGTCGTTGTCATTTTGTTCATGGCACTACTTTACTCTCTTTGAAAGTATTTTTATACTGTCACCAAATGCTTTCAAAGAGAGCATTTGGTGACAGTCCGACCGGAGGAGGTTAAATTCATGAAAAAGGCGCTAATTTTGGCCCTTCTATTGGTAGTACTCGGGATCTTTGGTGCCTATCAGGCAATTCAGCCGCCGGCACCTCCCCCCAGTCAGGCCTTTGTTAACGGCACAGTCATCACCATGGATGGCACGCGTCCCCTCGCAGAAGCCGTCCTCCTGGAGGGAGACCGGATTCAGGCAGTTGGCACCACCAGCGAGATCCAGGCACTTGCAGCGGCGGACACGGTTATCCATGACTTGCAGGGTAAAACCCTGTTGCCCGGCTTTATCGATGCCCATGGACACTTCCCCGGTTCCGGACTGAATGCGATTGCCCTTAATCTGGGCAGCCCACCGATTGGCAACATCAACTCAATGGCGCAGTTGCTGGCGATGGTGGAGCACAAAGCCAATAGCGTGGAAGGCGGCGAGTGGGTGATGGGAGTCGGTTATGACGACACGCTATTGCAGGAAAAGCGCCACCCTACCCGCGCCGAACTGGATACCGTTGCGCCGAATCACCCCGTGGTACTGATCCACACGTCCGGGCATTTGGCGGTAGCCAATTCCAAAGCCCTGGAAGTCGCGGGTATTGATGAGAACACCCCAAACCCCGAAGGCGGCGTCTATGTGAAAGATGAAACCGGTCGTTTGAACGGTTTGCTGGAGGAAACCGCAGCCATGGACCTGCAGCTACAAGCCGCCGATATTGGTCCCCGTGAATTCCTGTCGATGGTGGAGTTTGCCGCCGCGGAATACGCGAGCCAGGGTGTTACCCTGGCTCAAAGCGGCGCCACAACCAAAGAAGCTGCCTTGGGACTGTCCATGGCCAGCCATCTGGGATTGATCGGTTTCCGCCTGGAAATTTGGCCGATGTATGATTTGTGGGGGGAAGAGTTGCTGCAAAAGCCCGATAGCGTTGCGCTTTATGAAAATGATCGGGTCAATGTCGGAGCGATCAAGATCGTCGCCGACGGCAGTATCCAGGGTTACACCGGATATCTCTCCAAACCCTATCATGCGCCATTCCACGACGATGAAGCCTATCGCGGTTACCCGCGTATACCCCGGGACCAACTCTTTGAGTGGGTGGAAAAATTTCATGCTGCGGGCATGCAGATGGCGATTCACGGTAACGGCGATGCCGCCATGGACGATATTATTGCCGCCTTTACGGAGGCACAACGCAAACATCCCGACACGGATCCCCGCCTGATTTTGATCCACGCCCAGATGGCGCGCGACGATCAGCTGGCAGCAATGAAAGAGTTGGGTATTACCCCCAGCTTCTTCTCTACCCACACCTACTACTGGGGAGACCGTCATCGGGATATCTTTATGGGTCCGGAGCGCGCTGCCAATATGAGTCCTGCCCGATCGGCGTTGGATATAGGTCTGCCCTTTACCATACACCTGGACACACCAGTGGTGCCCATGAGCCCGTTGATGGGTGTGTGGAGCACCGTCAACCGACAAACCCGCTCGGGCCAAGTGTTGGGAGAGCACCAGCGGATTCCCGTGTTGGATGCCCTGCGTGCGGTAACCCTGGATGCTGCCTGGCAGATCTTCCGGGAAAAGGATTTGGGGTCGATTGAGCCAGGCAAGCTCGCAGACCTGGTGGTGTTAAATGAGAACCCGCTGGAAAACCCCGCCACCATCAAAGATATCCAGGTTGAACAAACCTACGTGGGTGGTGTCCGGATTTATTAACGGCGGTACAGCATAAACAACCATTCTCCTCCCAGAGTATTAGGCCTATTCCTCCTCCCGAGGGATAGGTGCCCCGGGTCCGCACTCCTATACTGAAGTTTACCTTTAGCGCCGGTAAATCAGGAGATGTTTGCGGATGTTTACCCGATCAGCTGCCCCTCGCGCCGAAACCTGCGCCCTATTTCTCTGCGTCTTATTGCTTGGCCCTGCGCCATCGATAATGGCCAATACCGATGCCATGGTCTCGCCTCAATTGGGTAAGCTGCGATTGGCGCTGTTGAAATTCGGTACCGCAAACTGGGAAGCGGATGTGATCAAACACCACCAGTTGGACCGCAAACACGGTTTTAACCTAGATGTGGTGCCTCTGGCCAGTAAACAGGCCAGTGTGGTGGCGTTGCAGGCCGGGGCAGCCGATATGATTCTGGGCGACTGGCTCTGGGTGTCCCGGCAACGCAATGCCGGCCAGGCGCTAAGCTTTTTCCCTTACTCCCGTTGCGTGGGGGGGCTGCTCGTTGCAGCCGATTCCCCCATTCGCAATCTGGCGGATCTGCGCGGTAAAAAGCTCGGCATTGCCGGCGGGCCTATTGACCGCAGCTGGTTGTTGCTGCAGGTATTGGCCAAACAGCAATACGAGATTGATCTCGACCGCACGGTACAGAAAGTGTTTGGTGCCCCACCTTTACTCTACAAAAAAATGTTGGACGGTGAACTGGATGGCGTAATCAACTATTGGCATTACCTGGCGAAACTGGAAGCCCAGGGGTTGCGTCAGCTGATATCTATGGAGGACGTTATCCAGCAACTCGGTTTCGATGCCGATACCCCCATGTTGGGTTATGTGTTCCGTGAAAGCTGGTCCGGTGCCAACCCGATGTTGGTCGCTGCGATGATGGCTGCGTCCACAGAAGCCAAGCAGATCCTGAAACACAACGAACAGGAGTGGCGGCGACTGCGCCCGCTGTTGAAGACCACCAACGAAGCGGAATTCCGTGCGTTGCAAAGGGGGTTTCGCGCCGGAATCCCCGCCACAAGCTGGATTGACGATACCCGTTCACCGGCAGCAATCGTCACAATCCTCAGCCAGACCTTAAACACCGGTAAACAAAACCACCCGCTACTCGGACAGACACCCGTACTCGCGGCGGGCACCTTCTACCGCCCTCCCGTCGACCTCACCAGCAGGAGGTGACTTTTGCAAGTGAATGTCAGCCGCTCAAAGCCATTTTTACTCTCCATGGGAGCCTTTGTCGCCCTCTGGTGGATTGCGGCCATCTCTGCGGCTGACCCGGTATTGGTTCCAAGCCCGTGGGTGGTGGTACAGAGTTTTTGGCAGCATCTGACCCAAGGGGAGCTTTTGCAGCACCTCGCAATAACGCTACTGCGAGTAGCCACTGCGTTTATTGCCTCTCTGCTAATAGGCGCGGCCACAGGTTGTGCAATGGGTTTTTCCGAGCGGACCGATCGATTGCTGGACCCCTGGTTGATCCTGTTCCTCAATATTCCCGCCCTGGTGGTGATGATTCTCTGTTATGTCTGGATTGGGCTGACGGAGGTAGCGGCCATTTTGGCGGTGGCCATCAATAAAGTCCCCAATGTGGCAGTTATTATGCGCGAGGGAACGCGCACACTGGACCCCAACCTGGCTGAAATGGCCCGGGCCTACCGCCTCGGTCGCTGGCAGCGTTGCCGACACCTGATCCTGCCGCAACTTGCACCCTATCTTGCAGCCTCGACCCGCTCCGGTATCGCCCTTATCTGGAAGATTGTACTGGTCGTAGAGCTACTGGGGCGCAGTGACGGCATGGGCTTCCAGCTGCACCTCTATTTTCAGCTGTTTGAAATCAGTTCCCTGCTTGCCTACGCGCTGGCCTTTATTCTGGTGATGCAGATGGTGGAATTTCTGCTGCTGAAACCCTGGGAGCAACAGATCAACCGTTGGAGGCAATCGTGAACGCACTCAACGCAACAACCGCTGAGACTGTGGCCGCTGAGAGTGAGCCTGCCACACAAGAGACGCTCAATGTGGAGCTGTTCGGCAAGCAGTTTGGCGAGCAGGTGGTTTTAGGCGATATCAGTCTCTCCTTGCCCGCTGGCAGCTTTACGGTGATCACCGGCCCTTCGGGTTGCGGTAAGACTACATTAATAAAGATTATTGCCGGGTTGGACCAGCAGTTCAGCGGATTTACCGCCAATAGGCCACTGAATACCGGTATTGCTTTCCAGGAGCCTCGCCTGATCCCCTGGCGCACGGTACGCGACAATATCAAGTTAGTTTGTCAATCTGGCGACGAAGTGGATCGCTTATTGGCAGAGATGGGCCTGCTCGACGCAGCGGACCGCTTCCCCGGCCAAATCTCTCTGGGCATGGCCCGCCGGGCCGCACTGGCCAGGGCGTTTGCGGTAAAACCCAATCTACTGTTGCTCGATGAGCCGCTGGTATCCCTGGATGAGGGCAACGCCGAACGAATTCGCCAACAGCTGTTGGCCCTGTGGTTGCAGCATGGCCCCACAGTGATGATGGTGACCCACGATCTGCGTGAAGCCTTGCAACTGGCCGATCGGATTCTAATACTGGGGGGAACCCCAACCCGGATCCAGGCGCAGCGGGAATACCCCCAACCGCAATATGACCGAGACTCCGCCTGGATTGAACAGCAACTGGAAACCCTAAAAATAGAGGTAGATGCCTGTGACTCCCACCAGGCTTTACACCAGTGTAATAGGGAAGCGCAAATTGAAAAGGCGTGAAACGTAGCGCTGCTAAATCAACGGCGGTGAAAAAGCAGCGTTAAAAAACAGGCCTGCGAAGCTCACAGGCCAAAGGGGGTTGCATGAAGAAAAAGGTTATCCTGCTGTCGTTTTAGAAGGTCAACACCAGGCCCACGGCCAGGGTATCCACATCAGCGGCATCTGCGCCGAATATTTCCACTTCAGAGATGTTGTATTCGGCCACAAATTTTAAGTTGCCTTTTTCGGTAAAGTCGTGGAACCATGCTACCGCCATTACGTCAGAGCCATAGAGGTCATCGGTACCGGAGTCGCCGTCTACCTCGTTGTGACCGTAGGAGAGTACAAAGCGATCACCGCCAGTGGTGTAAGAGAGCTGTCCCAGGTAACCGGAGCTATCGCGCTCATCGCCATTGGCATCAAGGATACTGCTGAGTGAGGGATCAACGCCACCGAGAATATCGGCGGTATTCACCAGAGCACCCAGCCCCTCACCAGTAAAGCCAGAGGCCATCACGCCCAGGCCACCGAATTTCATCTTAATACCGTACGAGACGCCCTTGGACTCGATATCTTCACCGCCAGAGGTACTTTCAGAATCCTGGGACGTGAACCCCAACCAGGCTGTGCCTATTTCACCCAGTGCGTAGCTCATCTCACCTTCCAGGCGTGGTCCCTGTTCTTCCGAGGCGCCATTGTCGGCGAGTTTTTCCGGATCCTGAATACCTACCGTGAGTTTAAAGTCACCAAACAGATCCTTGGAGCGCCAGGTAATCTGGGAGGTAGGTACCGGATAGAGGTAACCGGCTCCAATGTTACCGTAGGAGACGAAGGAGTTTTCGACGAACAGGCCGTTGTTACCAAAACCCAGCAGCATTTCGTCGTTCATGATATTGGAGCGGCCGAAGAGCCCGAAATCCTTACCAAACAGGATTTCACCAAAATCCCCTTCTACAGTACCGTAAATCTGACGGGTATCGATATGACCGATAGTCAAACTGTCCTGACTCTGATAACCATCCGAACCTGAACGGCGGGAGTCACTGGAGGAGGACCAGAAAGATACACGCCCGCCTACTTTCAGGCCGTTACTCATTTGGTTGGAGAAGTTAAACCCGAGGATATTGGGCAGGAAGCCGATTTTGATACGCGACTCTTTGATACCGCTTACGTCATCATCACTGCTGACATAAAAAGTATTCAGCAACACGTCAGCGCTGACACTGGTGCTTTCATTTTCATACAAGGTCACCGCAGCTGTAGCCGGCAAGCTTACCGCTGCCGCCAGGGAAACCACACCACTCGCGAGTTTTATATTTTTCATTGCTCATCCCTCTCTACTAGGACTTAACATGTTGGGGGGTTATGAATACAACGTTGCAAACAACGTTAAAAAAGTAACGCTAAAAAATCGAGTTACGCCAAACAATTAGTGAACTTCATTAATGTTTGTAGAAACCAGTATCCATAAACCTGCCAGCATTCAATATGCTCCCTTGTGTTTATTTTCTCTCACCTTGACGTCCAGCCCTGGCCCGTCCAAAAGTATTACGACCACTGGGCATAAGGAAGGATGTTCACAGAAATAAAAACCACGCACTAAACCATGGCTTGTTGGGAAATAAACGCGAGATAACAAAAACACAATAACGGCACAATAAAGATTGCGCCGGAAAAGAGAAATTGGACAGTTTACGCTTTGCGGGTAATCATTCCCCGTTTGGGGTCATAGCCGATAATGGCAGCGGTCAGTAAGATAAGAGTGGTGACAAGGGTAACGGCAAGGGCTACCGTGTTCCACTGGCTGTAGAGGGAAAATCGAATCAACTCCACCGCGTGGGTAAACGGGTTACTTGCACAAACAAGATACAGCAGTTCACTTGACTCTCGCATTTTCCATAGGGGGTATAGGGCAGACGACAAGAAAAACAGTGGGAAAACCACAAAATTCATCACGCCGGCAAAGTTTTCCAGCTGCCGAATCAAGGAGGACAACAGGAGACCCAGCGACCCTACCATCAATGCAGCCAGTAACACGCTGGGCAGCAGCCAGAAGTAACCCAACAGCGGCGCCTCGATACCAAAGGCCCAGCTAATGGCGATAAAACCGAGCACTTGCAGCAGAGACACCAATGCACTGGCCACCAGTTTGCTAATCAACAGGAAACCGCGGCTGGCGGGGCTGGTAAGCATCATGCGCATGCTGCCCATCTCCCGGTCGTAAACCATTGAAAGCGCACTTTGCATGCCGTTGAACAGCAGAATCATGCCGATCAGTCCGGGCACAATATAAACTTCATAGGTGATATAGGTTTGGTAAGGGGGGATGATGGCGATACCCAAGGCCGCCCGAAAACCCGCCGCGAACACCACCAACCATAACAGTGGTCGCACCAGTGCACTGATAAAACGGGAGCGCTGCTGCACAAAACGCAACAGTTCACGCCGCAGGATACCCCAAAAGCAGTGCCAGTAAGCCGCCGCTGTCATACGGTCACCCCGGTGAGTTCATTAAACAGTGCAGTGATATCGGTAACAGCATGCCGTTGACACAAGTTCCGACAGTGGCCCTGAGCTCGCAATTTGCCTTGATGAAGAAGCATCACCCAATCGCCATCTCTGATCTCTTCCATTAAGTGTGTGGCCCAAAGTACACACAGGTCGCGTTCGCGACACAGTTGCCGCACGCGCTGATTGAGGTATTGCCGGCTTTCGAGGTCAAGTCCCACAGTGGGTTCGTCCAGAAGTAAAACCTTGGGCCGGTGCAATAGAGCCCGTACAATTTCCAACCGCCGACGGTGACCGCCGTTCAGCTGACGGACCTTGTCCTTTAACCGATTGTGCAACCCAAAATTGGCCAATTCTTCAGACATACGCGCACGGGTAGTCCGGCTGTCCAAACCCTGTAGTGCACCCTGGTAAAGCAGGTTTTGTTCTACACTCAGATCTAGGTCCAGCGTCGTTTGCTGAAAGACAACACCGATATTGCCTAACGCCTTGGCGGGAGCCCTGACAAAATCTTCGCCCAGTAATTGTATGCTGCCCTGCCGGGAGACAAACAACCGCGTCAACAGGGCAAACAAGGTACTCTTGCCGGCACCGTTGGGGCCCAACAGAGCGTGGAACTGACCCGCTTCCAGATCAAAATTCAGTTGCTCCAGCGCAAGTCTTCCCGATTTAGCGCTGGCATAACTGTAGTTCAATTCCGAAACCCGCAAAGCTACTCCACCGACCGTCGCTGTTGTATTGCCGCCTGTCAGTGGCGCTTCCAACTCGCTGGGGCTTAAGGCCTGACTGCAATACCCCATGGGTAACGCCCTACTTTAATGGATTTGATCACCTTAAGTTTTTCCACGTCAATCACAGAGACATCGCCACTGACGCCGTTTGAGCTCAATAACAGCTCCTGATCGCGCGCAAACTCCATATGCCATACCCGTCGTCCCACCAGGAGGTAATCGAGGATTTCATAACTGGTCGCATCCACGACGGCGATATGGTTGGCGGGACCCAAGGCGATAAAGGCGTATTTGCCGTCATCGGTCAATTTGACCCCCACCGGTTGAACCCGGTCCCGGTGCACACCGGGTAGTTTAAAGCGCAAGGTTTTGACCACCGCTTTAGAGGCCACATCCATGACCGTGACAGTACCGCCGATTTCAGAAGAGGCCCAGAGTACGCTGCCATCCTGTGAAAACTCTACATGCCGGGGACGTTGATCCACCAGCGTGTTGTGCTCCAGTTCGAAGGTCTCGGTATTGATCCAGTGCAGCATATTGGTGGTTTCTGACGTGTTTATCGCCCATTTACCATCGGGACTGACCGCCATACCTTCCGGTTCGATACCCACATCAATCTGCGCCAGCACTTCGCGACTGTGGGTATCCACCACGGTCACCACCGCATCGTCTTCGTTAGAGACATAGAGGTGACGGTTGTTGGGGTGCAGGGAAAACTGTTCCGGGTCTTCGCCCGATGGCAGGTTGGTAACCACCGAATGGGTGTCGACATCCAAAATCTGGATGGTGTCGTCGTCACTGGCACAGATAAACAGTTTTTCAAAGTTACGGTCAAAGGTGATGCCCCGGGGGCGCTGGCCCACGTCGATGGTCTCTACCACTTCGAGTTTGTCTATGTCGATGACCGACAGGGTATTGTCTTTTTCGTTAGAAACATAGGCCAGCTCCGCTTGTAGCGCTGAGGCCAGAAACCAGCTGCTGCAACCCAGTAAAGCAATAATAAACCTTTTGGCGGGCAATCGATGCTTTTGCCCGTACCTGTCGGTCACAGTATTTGTTAACCACATATCTGCTGTCCTCATTGGCATTACAAGGTTTGAAACTGACAATTGGTTTCCGCAGGGTCTATGCCCAGGGTGTCGAGATCCGTCACCGGGTGCAGGAAACCTTCCTGTGGTGACTGGCTCACCAAGGCCCGTGGGTGTACTACGGGCATGGGTTGGCGCAGTTGGCCGTTCCAGTTTCGGAAAGAGAGCTTGCGACCTTTAAAACCCGCCAGCTCGAAGTTTTCGCTCAACATCTGCCGGTAAAGCAGTGCCGCGTCAGTGCTGGCGGTCTGTGTGACCGCTTCGCCAGCGGCGCGCACTGCAATCCACGCAGCATAGTCTTTGTGGTTCATCCAACGGCCCGCCAGTTCAGTAAAACGGTTTTGTAGCTGGGCGGCTCCCCACTGCTCCACCACCCGGTGCCAGCCTACGGGGATCAATCCCTGGGTACCGGCTACCGGACGGGGATGCCAGGTGTTATACAGGACATATTCGCCCACATCGCCCGCCTCGTCGGCCACCAGTGTTACATGGTAGGGTTTGGTCTGGGTGAACAGTGGCAGCTCTTTTTGGGCAGTGCGCCGCAGATCCGTATCAAAGCTCCAGGTTTTCGTGCCAATGATTTTTCCACCAAAACGTTGTGCCGCACGCTGGAGGGCGTCTGCGAATAAGGCATCCCCCGGTTGTTGTCCTTTAATCAATAGCCATTGGTGCCAACGTTTTGCAACCAGGTACTGGATCAGTGCATCCGCACGCATGGCACGGCTGGGCAGGGTGTGCAACATACGGCTGCGACACTGGCTGCGACGCAATTCATCGCTCTCGCTGCCGACATTAAAGACCAGCCCCTTGGTCTGTATTAACGGTTGGGAGAGTAATGCCAGTAGGGTTTTTTCCGGCAAGTTGGCCACAATAACACCGTTGCCCTCTGCAACCCAGACTCTCGCTCGTTCCAGCAACCGCTGAGGTGATTTCTCGATCAGGGTTTCCAGCTGGTAATTCTGGTTTAAAAAACGTCCGGCAGTGTTATTATCAGCAACCGCCAGCTCGGCTCCACGAAGTCCGCTGTCTTCGGCTTCGGGTAAAATGTTGGACAAGACCGCGGGCCTTTGTTCGATCTGCTCAAGGTAAAGCATGTTCAGGTTAATCCGCTGCGACTCTGCCAAGGCGACAAAAGGCACAATGCCGATCAATGTCAGCAACGTGGCCACAACCCGTTTAAACAGCAAGGGTACAGCGTATATTTCGCCTCTTTCACCCACCACAGCAGCCCTATTCCAGCGGTCCTGACAAAACAAGTAGGTCGATCAACACCAATGGTAACGACCCGCGAATCACCAAATTAGCGCCCTGCTCACTCTGATTGAATACCCACTAAGGACCATTAAGCTCCTCCCAAAGTAGGAGGCCGCAAGTAGGATGTAATTCATACTTCGGAGGCGGACCACCCGAGGGATATTGTCTGGTACCAATTAACCCGCGGTTTCCTATCTAAGTCAGATTCATAAGAACGGCCGGATAAACTATTGTTTGCATGAAAACACGATTTATCCAAAGCCCGCGGGCTTATAAAAGGAGAGAACGATGAAATATAAACTATCCGCTCTGTTGGCAACCACTATTGGCGCCTCCATTCTGGCAGTAAGTCAATTAACCTTTGCGCACGGCGATGTCACCCCGCAGGCGGTTAATACCGATAGCTTGCCAAAGCTAGGGGAGGAGTGGCGCGAGGAGAATCCCTATTCCGGTAACGAGGAAGCCATCAAGATAGGCGCTTCGGCCTATAACCAGAACTGTGCGCGCTGTCACGGTCTGGAAGGCATCTCCGGTGGTATCGCGCCAGATCTGCGTAAGCTGGAGCCTGGTCTCGAAGGCGACGAATGGTTCACTTACCGGGTTAGAAACGGAGCCACCCGCAATGGTATTCCCTATATGCCGAAGTTTGAAGGCATTCTCAGCCAAGAGGCTCTGTGGACCATTCGTGCCTGGTTAGAGACTCGTTACGACCCCAACCTCTAATCGGCTTTAGTGGGGGTAGCTGCGCCAGACGTAGACAACCGTTGAGAGGAGAACAGCCATGACAAAACCAGCAGCGCTCAGGGCACTACTTGCCTTTTTGTTTTCCCTCAGCATCGCTCTGGCCGTGGAGGCCAGGAAATACGATGATATTATGGAGTCCGGATATATCAGTATCGCGGTGTACCGGGACTTTCCACCGTACTCCTACCGCAAAAACGGCGTCGCCGCTGGCGTCGATATTGAGGTCGGTAAAAAACTGGCCGAACGCCTGGGCGTTCGGCCGCAGTGGTTCTGGCTGACGGCGGACGAGAACCTGGAAGATGACTTGCGCAATGCGATCTGGAAAGGACACTACCTGGGCGGCGGTGTAGCCGACGTTATGCTCAGGGTGCCTTACTCACGGGAATTTTCCAGGATGACCGATGAGTTTGGCGAACTGAAAAACGACCATGTGGTACTGTTGGGGCCCTATCACCGCGAGCGCTGGACCGTTGCCAGGAATACCAAACGTCTGCCGCAATTAACCAACCTGGCTCCCTTTCAGTTCCATCGTGTGGGCGTTGAAGTGGACAGTGTACCGGACTTTACACTGACCAGCAGTTTTGGGGGACGCCTGGTTAACAATGTGGTGCACTACCTAACACTGCTGGAGGCGGTAGACTCATTTCAACGGGGTGAAATTCCTGCGGTAGCCGGCATGCGCGGTCCCATCGAGTGGCGTATACATCAATCATCCTCTGCGACAATTCCGCCCGGGGGGCTGTCCATATCGGAATTGGAGATTTCAGACCAAAGCCTGGTGCAGTGGCCTCGCCGTGCCTGGGATATAGGCGCAGCCGTTAAACACACCTACCGGCAACTGGGTTACGCCCTGGAGGCCGAGTTGGAAACGATGGCAAAAGACGGCGATGTCGCTGCGATTTTCAACCAGTTTGGGATGAGTTTTGAACTGCCACAATACTACCGGCCGGAAACGTTTTAGCGAGCTCGAAGTAACTGGAGCGCTGTAACTGGATCCTTGTTACTGGATTGATGTAATTTTGGGGGACCTCTACATGAAAGCGAGTCATGAAGACTACGCAGAATGGATACCTGAATTATCCAGTGATACCAATCTATACCATGATAACTTGTTGGGGCGCTGGGTGATCTCCGGGTTCAATCAGGTGATATTTCTCAATACCCCATCCTATGAAGTGCTAAAGCGCTGTGATGGTAAAACCAGCCTGCGGGATATCTGCGATCAGCTCACCGATTGCGGCGTGTTTCACCAGACAGCCGTGCGTGACAACGTATGTAGCATTATCCAGGATTTTGATATCAACGGATTCGTCATCAACCGAAATACTCCTACTTTTGGATGAGGTGGTTGGGACTCAAGTGTCATTGTTGCTGTTGCTGCAGGTGGAGATACTGATAGTCAGGAAAGGGTTATAGCTGTACCGATATTCTTTTCCACTGAGAGCGTTATACCAAACATTCCCGGCCATCAGTAACGTTAATGATAAAAGCGAAGGCTACACAGGAGTCAGAGATGAAAGTTTTCAGAAAAAAACCGAGTATTACCCAGGTTACCCATATGGTGCTTGCGGCCGCCATTACCAGTGCCATTGCCAGTAGTGCCAATGCCGTGGCCTTTCGGTCTGTGACCGACAAGGATATCCTCCGTGACCAGACCACGACAGAAGATGTCGTGTCCTACGGTATGGGGCCAAAAGCCCAGCGTTTTAGTCCGCTAAAGAAAATCAATAAAAAAACCGTCAAGGAAATTCGCCCGGTTTGGGCTTACTCCCTGGGCGGCGAAAAGCAGCGGGGCCAGGAAACTCAGCCGCTGGTGAAAGACGGTGTGATGTATGTGACTGGCTCCTACTCCCGCCTCTACGCCATCGACGCCACTACCGGTGAAGAGCTGTGGCAGTATGAAGCGCGTCTGCCAGACAATATCATGCCCTGCTGTGACGTCATCAACCGCGGTGCGGCACTGTATGATGATCTGGTGATCTTTGGCACCCTGGATGCCAAACTGGTGGCCCTGGACCGCAAAACCGGCAAGGTGCGCTGGAAGAAAAAGATTGAAGATTACAAGGCTGGTTACTCCTTTACCTCCGCTCCGCAAATTATCAAAGGCATGGTGGTGACCGGTGTCTCGGGTGGTGAATTCGGTATTATTGGTAAAGTCGATGCCCGCGACGCCAAAACCGGTAAGCTGATCTGGACCCGTCCTGTGATCGAAGGCCATATGGGTTACCTCAACGACAAAGAAAACGGTATTACCGGTGGTGCAGCCGGCAAAACCTGGCCCGGTGATATGTGGAAACAGGGTGGCGGTGCGACCTGGAACGGCGGCACCTACGATCCGGAAACCAACCTGATCTATGTGGGTACCGGAAACCCCGGCCCCTGGAACTCCCACACCCGCCCCGGTGACAACCTTTACACCTCCTCCCGTATCGCCATTGACGCCGATACCGGCAAGATTGTCTGGCACTTCCAGACCACGCCACACGACGGCTGGGACTTTGACGGGGTCAACGAGCTGATTCCGTTTGACTACAAGAAGAACGGCAAGACCATCAAGGCCGCCGCCACCGCCGACCGCAATGGCTACTTCTACGTGTTGGATCGCACTAACGGCAAGTTTATCGACGGCTATCCGTTTGTGAAAAACATCACCTGGGCCAAGGGCCTGGACAAGAATGGTCGTCCCATTCTGGCTGAGGGTGGTCGCCCCGGAAACCCGGCTGACAGCAAGGACGGCAAGAAGGGCAAAACCGTTTTCTCCGTACCCTCCTTCCTGGGCGGCAAGAACTGGATGCCCATGGCTTACAGCAAGAGCACTGGCCTGTTCTATGTGCCTTCCAACGAGTGGGGCATGGATATCTGGAACGAGCCCATCACCTACAAGAAGGGTGCCGCCTATCTGGGCGCCGGCTTTACCATCAAGCCTATTTTTGAAGAGTATATCGGCTCGCTGAAGGCCATTGATCCCAAGACCGGCAAGATCAAGTGGGAGTTCAAAAACAACGCACCTCTGTGGGGCGGTGTACTGGCAACCGCCGGTGGTGTGGTCTTTACCGGAACCCCCGAGGGTTACCTCTACGGCCTGGACGCCAACTCCGGTAAAGTGCTGTACAAGTTCCAGACCGGTTCCGGTATCGTAGGCTCACCCATCACCTGGGAGCAGGACGGCGAACAGTACCTGAGCGTAGTTTCCGGCTGGGGTGGTGCGGTTCCCCTGTGGGGCGGTGATGTGGCCAAGCGCGTAAACTACCTCAACCAGGGCGGTACCGTTTGGACCTTTAAACTGCCGAAATCCTAAGCCTTAGATCTTGGTGTTTCACCTTTGCCCCGAAGCTTTCCTCAGAGGCTTCGGGGATTTTTACCCTGCTACACACAGTCGCAAAGCATACATAGCGCTTGTTTCACTACTAAGCTGTGAGACATTGCCCCGTAACAGGGGCTTTTTGGCGTTCGCTACCTTGTCGTCGAGACAAGATGGTAGAGGGATTGCTAATGGTTAAAATAAGAATAACCGGATTTTTTCTAGTCTATTGTCTGTTGTTGTTCTCAACGCTGACCTTTCGAGTATCTGCCAACGCCCCTAGCCCAAGTGCCAATTGGCATAACCTCTTCCCCCAGGCGACCTCTATCGGTCAAAAACAGCAAACCCCGCCGGTCTGGCCAGTTTATCAAGTGGGCAATCTAGTCGGTTACCTGTTTGAATCCGTTGATCTGGTCAATATTCCGGCCTTCTCCGGTGAGCCGGTAAACCTGCTGGTGGGCATCGACTTGCACGGTAATTTCACCGGTGTTGAGCTCTTGGAGCACCACGAACCGATATTTCTGCACGGCTTGGGTGAACAGCCTCTATTGGATTTTGTTAACCAATACAAGGGATTGTCCCTTAAAGACAACATCAAGGTGGGCGGTCGAAAAAGTGGGGCCAATACTGTCATAGATGGCATCACTAAAGCCACGGCCTCGGTAGTGGTGGTGAATGAAACCATTTTGCTCTCGGCCCTGAAAGTGGCTCGCCAGACCCTGGAGGGCTTTGACAGCAAAACGTTGGCAAAACCCAGGCTCGAGCTGTTTGATCCCTTCACGTTTGAGACCATGCAAAACAAGGGTTATATTCAAACCCTGTCCATCGACTACGCCCAGGTGCAAGAGGCCTTTGCCGATACCCAGGTCAATGGCTATCACGCCGAAGGTATCAGTGATCCGGAACAACGTTTTATCGACCTGTCTTTTGCTTACCTCAATGTACCCACCGTCGGCAGAAACCTGTTGGGAGAGGTGGATTATCAGCGGTTAACCCATACGCTCACACCGGGGGAGCAAGCCATCGCGGTATTTTCCCGGGGCCCCTATTCCTTTGTCGGTGAGGACTTTGTACCCGCCTCCGTGCCGGATCGCTTGACGCTGCATCAGCAAGGACTGCCCATCGAGATCCGGGATATGAATTTCTACGATTACGATGCTGTCAACTCCCCCTATTTGGGCAGCTTCCCCAGCTTCAAGCTGTTTCGTATCAAACCTCAGTCGGAGTTCGACCCCGGATCTCCCTGGCAACTTTCGCTGGTGGTAACGCGCAGCCGGGGGTTGCTGTTTGATACGGTGAACGCCCGCTTCAGTCGCGACTACCAGCTGCCCCAACGATTTTTTACTTATCCAAAAGTCGATCAACATGACACACCCACACCGCTCTGGCTGACCCTGTGGCAAAACCGCCTGGGGGAAGTCGTGGCTTTGGTGGTCAGCCTGGGATTGTTAACCACCATTTTGCTCAACCAGCACAAGTTAGTGCGTCGCCCCAAGGCGTTTCGCAGACTGCGCTGGGCTTTCCTGGTCTTCACCCTGTTGGTATTGGGCTTTTACTCCCAGGGCCAACTCTCGGTGGTAAATATCTTTACCATCCTCCAGTCCCTGCTACACGGGTTTAATATCGAGGTCTTTTTGATCGACCCCATTATTTTTATCCTGTGGAGCTATGTGTTTATCAGCCTTTTTCTCTGGGGGCGAGGTGTGTTTTGCGGTTGGCTCTGCCCGTTTGGGGCCCTTCAAGAGATGCTCTCCTGGCTGGCAAAAAGGCTGGGGGTTAAACAAATTAAAATCGCCCACAAGCTGCACACCAAACTTTGGGGCTTGAAATACGTGATTTTGCTAGGGCTGGTCGACTTGTCCTTCTACTCGCTGGGCACCGCCGAAGTGGCAGCAGAGGTGGAGCCCTTTAAGACCGCGATCACCCTGATTTTTGTCCGCAGTTGGCCATTTCTGGTATATGCATTGTTGTTGCTGGGCGTGGGACTCTATATCCACAAGTTTTATTGCCGCTACTTGTGCCCACTGGGCGCCGGCTTGGCGGTACTGGGCTGGTTTAGGCGCTTTAGCTGGTTGAGCCGGCGCAGCGAGTGTGGCTCCCCCTGCCAGCTCTGTCGACACAAATGCGAAATCGATGCGATCACACAGGCCGGCGAGGTTGACTATAACGAATGCATTCAATGCCTGGAGTGTATTGTGTATTACAATAGTGAAGACCTCTGTCCTCCACAAATCATCGAGGCTAAAAAGAAGCAAAAACAATCAAATCCCTCATCGAATATCATTGCGGCTACTGTCGAAACGTGAGGGAATAGGCGTACAATTGCGTAGTAAATCCATGAATGCTATCACGCGTTTGAATTGTTTGGTGAATATTGCGTTTGGCATTGTACTGGTCGCCTGTCTGGCAATCCTGATTCGTCAGGCAAAAGCCGATGTTGAACGGGAAATCAGTGCCAATATAACCATGGTCTCAACGCTGTTGGAGCAGGTTGTGCTCAGCTCTGAAGACAGTGTGGATAGGTTCCAGAAGACATTGACTCGATTGCCGCGTCTGCGCCACCTACAGCTGATTCTGCGCAATCAATCCGGCACCGTTCAATACAACAGTCGCTCAAACCGACTTGATGAGCGCGAAGCTCCCGTTTGGTTTCAGAACCTTGTCTGGGATGCAGGTCAAACTACGCTCCAGAAAAAACTATACGTGGGTCAGAGCGAAGTACTTTTGATCGGTTATCCGTGGGATGAGCTGGACGAAGTCTGGGAAAGCGCACTCCGTTTACTCTTGCTGTTGCTCGGTTGCGCACTGCTCTCCAATCTCGCCGTCGTTTGGGGCGGCCGACTCAGCCTGCGGCCAATCAAACATTTCCTCCACGCCCTGGATCAAATTCAGAAGGGGCATTTGCAGGCCCGCCTGCAAACCTATTCACTCCCCGAGACTCGCCGTCTGGCTTTTCATTTCAACCGTATGGCTTTCGCCCTTGAACAGCAACAGCAGGCAAACCGATCTCTCACCCGGAAACTGATGGGATTACAAGAGCAGGAGCGCGGCTTGGTAGCTCGAGAGCTGCATGATGACTTGGGACAACACCTGAGCGCTATCAATGCCCTGGCCTATACGATTCGGCACTCTACCGGTGATGCCTGCGCCGTGGCCGAACACGCCGACAAGATTATCCACAACAGTCGCACAATGCTCTCAAGCTTTCGAAACCTTATTCAGCGTCTGCGTCCGGTGGTCCTTGATCGGGTGGATATATACCGCGCCAGTCAGCACCTCTGTGTCGAGTGGAGCCAGCGGGTAGGCATTGATTGTCATTTCACGTTAGCCAACAACTTGCCAGCACTGACTTCGGAGCAGAGTATTCACCTCTACCGAATACTGCAAGAAGCCCTTAATAATGTGACAAAACACGCCAGTACAAAACGGGTGAGCGTCAGCTTCGACAAGCTATCAACCCCTGAGGGGAACCAATTGGTAACCCTGATCAGTGACACCGGGATAGGCTATAACAAAGAGAAAATAACAGACGGCGTGGGCTTGGTATTTATGCGGGAACGTGCCCATGCTATGGGTGGAGAGCTGCACATTGAAACTTCGCCGGGCAAGGGGGTGACCATCAGCCTCTCTATTGCACTGGATTCTGAATAAGGAGCGAGCGTTATGAAAATACTTATCACAGATGATCACGCCGTCGTCAGGCAGGGTTACGCTGCTCTGCTGCGCAGCATGCTGCCACCACCTGTCGAAATACTGGAAGCGGATAGCGGTGATCAGGCCTGCCGCCTGCACCGGGACCAACAACCCGCGTTGATCATTATGGATATCAACCTTCCCGGTATCAGTGGCATTGAAGTTACCCGGCGTATATGTGAACGGGATCGTAATGCCCGCATATTAGTGTTCAGTATGCACGAGGAGGTTCCCCTGGTAGAACAAGCCATGGATGCCGGCGCTAAAGGTTATATCACCAAGAGCTGCGATCCGGATATCCTTATCGAGGCGGTAAAGCAGGTAGCTCGAGGAGAGCGGTATGTTCAGAACGACCTGCTGTTGCGGCTGGCATTCCAACAACCCCGCGTCCCGGAAGAGCGCCTGGGGGAGATGACCCAGCGGGAGTTTGAGATTTTTGGATTGCTGGCGCGAGGATTCAACATATCCCAGATCGCCGACCAGCTATGCCTCAGTGCCAAGACAGTGGCCAACTATAGCAGCCAGCTGAAAAACAAATTGCAGGTGCGTAATACTGCGGAGCTGGTGCACTTGGCGATCAATGCGGGGGTCATCAAAGTGGCTCACGCCTACCAGTCGTGAGGACAAGCCTTACAGCCTTCCATATTGGTATTCTGAAAGATGGCGTAACGTTTATTGGCACCTTCCATCCGCACTTTTTCGAGGTTGGCGCCGTATAACTTGGCTTCCTGCAAATTCGCATTAATCAAGTTGGCTCGCGCCAGGTCGGCTTTGGCTAACCAGGTCATTTCCAGGTTTGCAGCTTGCAGGTTAACCTCAATCAGCTTGGCGCCGCTGAGGCGTGCGAATTCCAGATTAGCGCCGTGCAAATTGGCCTTGTGCAGCTTGGCGCCTTGAAAAAAAGCCGCCCAGGCCTGTACGGCCTCCAAATTGGCCCCGCGTAAATCGGCACCACGCAAATTTGCGTGACGCAGATCAGCCCTGGCCAAGTTGGCACCACGCAGGTCTGCGCCCTCCAGGTCGGCCTGGCGCAGATCCGCGTGACGCAGATCCGCGTTGCGGCAACGGGTTTTCGGTGTTATTACACAATCGCCTATAACACGCGGCTCCTTATTCGCCTCTACCTTTACGTCTGGGGCGGCGTACACTTCAACCACTGTTACGACCAGTAGCAGAAGACACAGCACGTTTGGTAACTGTTTTCGAAAGATCATGGCTAAGTCTCTCAATGCTGAATAAAAAGAGGCCCGCAAGCGGGCCTATAATCTCCCAGATAGGAGTCAGGATGATCAGTTGCTGGCAAGTTTGTCGGCGTTGTTCCTCGCCCACTCGGGTATTTTGAACACCCAGAAGGAACCGCCCTGGGGTACCGGTTTGGTCAACTCCGCCATATCCCCCCCCCAAAGCGGTACAGCGCCGCCGTAGCCTGAAGTAACACCGATATACTGTTCACCGTCCTGTTCCCAGGTAATGGGTGGTGATACGATGCCGCTGCCGGTCTGGAATTTCCACAGTTCCTCACCAGTCTTGGCGTCAAACGCTTTGAGGTAGCCGTCACCGGTGCCGGTGAATATCAGATTGCCCTTGGTGGCCAAAACACCAGCCCACAATGGCAGGCGCTCCTTGTGTTCCCAGGCCAGTTTGCCGGTTTTGGGATCAAACGCGCGCAAAATACCGACGTGGTCGTCGTACATGCGCTTGATACGGAATCCCTGGCCGAGATAGGCAGAGCCCTTCTTGTATTTCACCTTTTCGGTCCAGTAGTCCTCTTTCCAGTGGTTGGCGCCCAGGTAGAACAGACCGGTATCCTGGCTGTAAGCCATGGGGTTCCAGTTTTTACCGCCCAGGAAGGGTGGCGAAACTTCGATGGATTTGCCCCGCTCCTGTCCCGGTTCGGGTTTGGGCGGACGCTGCCCTTCCACCTCTACCGGACGACCGGTTTTGGGATCGATATGGGTGGCCCAGGTAATGTTGTCCACAAACGGGAAGCCGCGGATGAACTCGCCGTTTTCACGGTTGACCACATAGAAGAAGCCGTTGCGGTCCGCGTGCGCCGTTGCCTTGACAGTTTTTCCCTTGTCTTTGTATTCAAACAACACCAGTTCGTTATTACCGGAAAAATCCCAGGCGTCGTTGGGGGTATGCTGGTAGAACCACTTCACTTCGCCCGTTGTCGGGTCAACACCTACCTGGCCGGAGGTGTATAGGCTGTCGTAGTCTTTCGGGTCGCCGTCCTTAGCAGTGCGTGCCCAACCGTTCCAGGGCGCCGGATTTCCCGCACCGATAATAATCGTGTTGGTTTCAATATCAAAACTGGCACTCTGCCAGGGAGCACCACCACCGTGGTGCCAGGCTTCCACCAACTCCCCGTTTTCGTCCCGCGGCCAGGATGGGGCCTCGATATCGCCGGTGGGCGTGCTGGGTTTACCGTGCAGGCGCCCCATATGTCCCTCGACAAAGGGACGCATCCAGACCTCTTCACCGGTGTTCGGATCCCGGGCGAAAAGTTTACCGACCACGCCAAACTCATCCCCTGAAGAGCCGTGAATCAGAAGCACACGGCCGGTCTTTTGGTCCTTAGCGATAGTAGGTGCACCGGTCATAGTGTACCCGGCCGTGTGATCTCCGAATTTCTTTTTCCACACGACCTTGCCGGTATCTTTGTTCAGAGCGACAACCCGGGCGTCCAGGGTACCGAAGAACACCTTGTCACCGTAGATGGCGGCACCGCGGTTGATCACATCACAACAGGGGCGAATATCCTCCGGTAAACGGTGCGAATAGGTCCACAGGCGTTTACCGCTTTTGGCGTCTATGGCAAATATTCTCGAATAGGACGCGGTCACATAGATCACGCCGTCGTGAACAATGGCCTGGGACTCCTGACCCCGCTGCTTTTCGTCGCCAAAGGACAGTGACCAGGCTGGTGCCAGTGCTTTTACCGTTTTCGAATTGATCTGATCCAGTTTGCTGTAACGCTGGGCTTTGGGGCCCATCCCGTACTGCAACACATCATCTGTTGTCTCCTGGTCTCGGGCGATATCCTCCCAGGTTACCTTGCTGGTCGCCGCCTCAACCGGGGTGCTGGCTGTACCGATCACACCGGCAACGCCAATTACACCACTGAAAAGCAGCTGCCTCACCCCTATCGTCAGGAGCTTCCTGCTAAATGGGTGTGCTTTTTCGCTCTTCTTCATACCGCTCTCCTCTTTAAGTGTCGAATGGTTAACCCATTTGTCTGGTTCGCTTGAGGAGTGATGATGCGATTTATGACCAATCGCCACAACGGGGATTTATCATGGCAACGCCGGGAGGTTGTCCTGGATAGTTGGGAAAAATTCCCGGGGAAATAGAGTGACGATGTAACGATGGTGATCTTGTTTGATGATCAGCGATTTACTGCGGGCAGTTACTGGATATTAATAAAAACTTAGTCTACTCCTAAAGAAGTAGCGCCTGCGTAGTGGTCCAATAGTCTATAAGATCGAGGTCAACAATGAAAAGAAAAATTTTGATATCAGCAATTTGTCTAATAGGCATTGGTAGTTATTCTCCATTTGCACTATCTGGAGATACAGGATTGGACAAGTGCCTTAAAGCTGCTAGCAAAATCAAATCTGGTGATTTTGTTAAATTGGAATACCTCTCCTTTCAGGGCAAACCCACCTACGAACTGGAGCTGAAGGACGCGCAGGGCATGGAATGGGAATTTATGTGCAACGCCAGCGACGGCAAGATCTTTGAACAGGAGAGAGAAGCGGAATCAGAGTCTGATCCGATGTTCGCCAAACATAAGAAGGTCAGCTTGAAAACCGCCAAAGAAACGGTGTTGGCCAAATACCCGGGTACCATTGTGGAAGTCGAATTCGAAATTGAAGAGAACGGCGATCCCTCTTATGAAATTGATGTGGTCAATGACAATGGCAAGGAGTTCAAGGTAGAGGTGGACGCGCGAACGGGCAAAATTATCGAAGAATCCGAAGAGATGTGGGAGATCGGCCAGGAAGCGGACGAAATGGTGCCTAGATAACTGTCTGTAGCGCTGCGTTGTCAGCCTAACCTACGATCAACCTACAGAGCTCTGTGAATGGAATGATAAACATAGGCGCCGGTATTTGTGTGGGCATATTGGTGAGCCTGGCTCCGGGCGGCGCCTCTCTGGGCGCCGCAGACACAAATCCGGCACCAAACGACGAGGAGATGGAAACTGTTGAAGTGATCGGTGTTACACCGACCATAGGCATAGGTCTGGATAAAAACAAACTGGCCGGGCATGTGCAGATCCTGAGCGCCGAGGATATTGCCCGCTCCCAGGCGCTGGGGCTCGCTGAATTTATGAATCGCCAGGGTGGCAGCGTCAGCCTCAATACCGCCCAGGGCAATCCCCTGCAACCAGATCTGCATTTCCGCGGTTTTACCGCCTCACCCCTGCTGGGTTCACCCCAGGGGCTGGCTGTCTACCTAAACGGGGCGCGTATCAATGAGCCCTTTGGCGATACGGTCAATTGGGACCTGTTGCCCGATTCTACCATCGCCAGGCTCAACCTGATAGCAGGGGCCAGTCCGCTCTACGGCCTTAACGCCCTTGGCGGCGCCCTGGCGCTGGAATCCAAAACCGGTTTCAACCATCAGGGACACAGTCTCTCTGGCTCGGCAGGCTCCTTCCGACGGCGCGAAGTGACCCTCGAGAGTAGTGCTAACAGCGGAGGCTGGGGTTACTACCTGCTTCTGGATCACTTCCAGGAGAACGGTTGGCGCGACTTTTCCGACTCGGAGGCCTCCAACGTTTACGCGGCCCTGAGCTGGCGGGGTGAAGCCACGACCCTGGACGCCTTTTTCAATTTCGGGGATAGCGAACTGCGGGGCAATGGTGCCTCCCCCATCAACCTTCTGGCGGCCGATCGGGAGGCGGTGTTCACTCACCCGGATATCACTGAAAACCGCATGCTGATGACAAACCTTCGCCTCAGTCATTGGCTCAACGAAAACCGCTTGATATCTGCCAATCTTTTCTACCGCAGAAATAACACCGATGCCTTTAATGGTGATGCCTCCGAGTTTGATGAGTGTAATCCACCGCTGCAGGCTTTCCTGTGTGAGGAGGAGGAACCAGACGAACCGATTGAAGATCAGTTCGGCAACACCATAGCTGCCGGCTTTGACGCCATCAACAACCTGAGTGACCGCAAACAGTCGAGTTGGGGTGGCACCTTGCAATACGCGCAAAGCGGTACTTGGCTGGGCAAGGAACACCAGTTGACGTTGGGGCTTGATCTCTTTAGCGGGGATACCGAGTTCGAATCCGAAGTAGAAGTCGCTGAACTCACCCCTAGCCGATCAACTACCCGCAGTGGCCTCTTTGTCGTTGAGGACGCCACTGATATGGAGACGGAAACCCACAACCTGGCAGTGTACCTGAGCGATACCATAGCCTTGAACCCCGCACTTCATCTCACCCTATCCGGGCGGTTCAACCGCACCCGGGTCGAGATAGATGATGCCAGCGAAGAGCGTGCTGCCCTTAACGGCGAACACGACTACCAGCGTTTTAACCCTGCTGTGGGACTTAGCTACCGTTTCAGGGAGGGCCTCTATGGCTACCTCGGTTACAGTGAATCCAACCGGGCTCCTACGCCGGTAGAACTCGCCTGCTCCCATGAAGACGCCCCCTGCCATCTGCCGAATACGTTTTTGGCGGACCCGCCCTTGGACGATGTCGTCTCCAAGAGCTTTGAGCTAGGCCTCCGGGGTACAGTTGCCAACCAGTTCCGTTGGCATGCCGGTGTGTTCGACACTGTCAACAGGGACGACATTATTTTCCAGACCACAGGGGGCGCCTCTGCCACCGAAGGTTTCTTCTCCAATGTGGGTGATACCCGTCGCCGGGGTCTGGAGCTGGAGTTTAGGGGCAAACGGGCCAAAACCAGCTGGTTTTTCAACTACAGCTATATTCGCGCGACCTTTGATAAAGCCTTTTTAGCCAGCAGTCCCAATCACCCTCACGCACAAAACGGCACTATCGCCGTTTCCTCAGGCGATCGTATTCCCGGCATCCCGGCTCACAGCGCTAAGCTGGGAATGACCTATCACTTCAGCGATGCGCTAGAGTTCGGTTTCGATGCTCACTACGACGCTGGCCGCTATTACCGTGGCGATGAAGCCAACCTGCTGGGCAAAATCGATGGTTACCAGGTGGTCAATCTTCACGGTGACTACCGTGTCAATCGACATGTTTCGATTTTTGCCGCTGTGAACAATCTGTTCGACAGCGAGTATGAAACCTTTGGCCTCCTCGGGGAAGCTGACGAAGTACTTGAAGATTATGAAGAAAATCAGCCGCGTTTTCTCAGCCCCGGTGAACCCCGTAGCATCTCCATCGGCGTCCGCTTAAACCTCTGACCCCCCTAGCGTTCTCGTCAACAGCCCCTCCCCCTCAGCCTTATCTACTACTAAAGGCCCAGTTTTTGTGCCCGAAAGTAGAGTGTAGAAACCCTGGTCACCGGCATACCATCGATCACAAGGGCTTGCACTTATTCCAAGTGCCAAGTGTTGTTCAATAAAAATCACTACTAAGGGGTAGTCTATGATCTACGCACAACCGGGGAGCGAAGGTGCGGTTGTTTCCTTTAAATCCCGCTACGACAACTTTATCGGTGGCGAATGGGTCGCACCGGTCCAGGGCCGCTATTTTGAGAATATCACGCCAGTGACCGGTCAGGCCTTCTGCGAGGTCGCCCGCTCCTGCACCGCCGACCTGGAAAAAGCGCTGGATGCCGCCCATGCCGCCAAAGACGCCTGGGCCAAGACCTCCGTGACCGAACGCTCCAACCGGCTGCTCAAGATAGCAGATCGCATCGAGGAAAACCTGGAAGCGCTGGCCGTGGCGGAAACCTGGGACAACGGTAAAAGCGTGCGCGAGACCCTGAATGCGGATATTCCCCTGGTGGTAGACCACTTCCGTTACTTTGCCGGTTGCATTCGCGCCCAGGAAGGCAGTGCGGCGGAGCTGGACGAAAACACCGCCACCTACCACTTCCACGAACCCCTGGGTGTTGTGGGCCAGATTATCCCCTGGAACTTCCCGCTGCTGATGGCTGCCTGGAAGCTGGCTCCGGCTCTGGCCGCCGGTAATTGCGTGGTAATGAAACCGGCGGAGCAGACCCCGGCCTCGATTCTGGTATTGGTCGAAACCATCCAGGACTTGCTGCCCGCGGGTGTGGTGAATATCGTGAACGGCTTTGGCGTGGAAGTGGGTCAGCCGCTGGCGGAAAGCACTCGCATCGCCAAGATCGCCTTTACCGGCTCCACCCCCGTGGGTGCGAAAATCATGGAGTTTGCCGCCAAGAACATTATCCCCTCCACCGTGGAGCTAGGCGGCAAATCCCCCAATATCTACTTTGAAGACGTACTGCAGCAGGAAGACGACTTTATCAGCAAGTGTGTCGAAGGCCTGTTGTTGGGCTTCTTCAACCAGGGCGAAGTCTGTACCTGTCCCTCCCGGGCCCTGGTGCAGGAAACCATTTACGATGACTTTGTCGCCAAAGTACTGGAGCGTGCCGGCCAGATCAAGCAGGGCAACCCGCTGGATACCGAAACCATGGTCGGCGCCCAGGCCTCCCGAGAGCAGCTGGACAAGATCCTCTCCTATATGGAAGTGGCCAAACAGGACGGCGCCGAGTTCCTGCTGGGTGGTAGCCGCAACGTACTGGAGGGCGACCTGGCCAATGGTTTCTATATACAGCCGACCCTGCTGAAAGGCAACAACAGCATGCGGGTGTTCCAGGAGGAGATCTTTGGGCCGACCCTGGGGATCACCACCTTTAAGGACGAGGCCGATGCCCTGGCCATTGCCAACGATACCGAATTCGGCCTTGGCGCCGGCGTCTGGACTCGGGATATCAACCGCGCCTACCGTATGGGCCGCGGCATCCAGGCCGGCCGTGTATGGACCAACTGCTACCACGCCTACCCGGCCCACTCAGCCTTTGGCGGTTACAAGAAGTCCGGTGTGGGCCGCGAGACTCACAAGATGATGCTGGAGCACTATCAGCAGACCAAAAACCTGCTGGTCAGCTACAGCACTAACCCGCTGGGTTTCTTCTAAGCGTCGAACAGCATAGACGGACTAAAGCACAACCAATTGCCTAGCCCGTTTCCTCCTAAAGGAGGATGCGGGTAGACATGAAAAAGACATTAAATAGAGACAAGGCTTTACCCCCCACTCACAAGAGGATAAGACTATGTGGACCAAACCGACTTATACCGACCTGCGTATCGGCTTTGAAGTGACCATGTATTTCGCTAATCGTTAAGCCCTCCAAGTGCGGCCGGCGGAAATTACGGCCGCACCTTTTTTGAAGATGGAATCATTTAACTCGCAGTATATCCCAGGTCTCGGTACGCAAAAGACACAGCAGAAACAGACGCGAGGTTAACAGCGATGAGTCACCCCGGCACTGAACAACAACCTTGGTCAACGGAAGAATTTGAACAGCGGTTACGCGCCAAAGGCGCGTTGTACCATATCCACCACCCTTTCCATATCGCCATGAACAGTGGCCAATGCACGCCGGAACAAATCCGTGGCTGGGTGGCCAACCGCTTTTACTACCAGATTATTATCCCGGTTAAGGATTCGGCCATCATGGCCAACTGCGACGACCGCGATGCGCGACGCCTGTGGATTCAACGCATTATCGACCACGACGGTAGAGAGGGTGAAGAAGGCGGCATCGAGGCCTGGTTGCGTCTGGGCGAGGCCTGTGGTCTTAGCCGCGAGGAGATGATCGATCAACGCCATGTGTTGCCCGGCGTGCGTTTCGCCGTGGATGCCTACGTCAACTTTGCCCGCAGGGCCACCTGGCAGGAGGCGGCCTGCTCCTCCTTAACCGAGCTGTTTGCACCGACGATCCACCAGCGCCGACTGGATACCTGGCCCGACCACTACACCTGGATTGAACCCGAGGGTTACCAGTATTTCCGCAACCGTTTAACAGAAGCGCGCCGCGATGTGGAGCACGGCCTTAAAGTGACGCTGGAGCATTTTCGCAGTCGCGAACAGCAAGAACAGGCGCTGAATATCCTGCAGTTCAAGCTGGATATCCTCTGGACCATGCTCGATGCCATGACCATGGCCTATGTTCACAACACACCGCCTTACCACAACTGTGAGTTGCCGGCATTGGACTGAATGGCAATCGTTTGAGGAAACGCACGATGTTTAACAAAGAAGGGTTTAACAACGAAGGGGTTAACAACGAAGGCTGGGTGCCAACAATCAACCGCCAGTTTCGACTGCAGTGGGAAGAGGCCCAACACTGCTATGTGCTGCTCTACCCGGAGGGCATGGTCAAACTCAACGGCAGCGCCGGTGAAATACTTTCCCGCTGCGACGGCAAGCAAAGTCAAGGGGAGATTATTGCATCACTGACCCAAGCGTTTCCGGAGGCAGAGAATATCGCGAACGATATCTGTGAATTCTTTGCCGAAGCACGCAACAACCAATGGCTCAATGATGAATAATCTGACCTCCTCTTCCAATCCGCCGCTGTGGTTACTGGCAGAGCTGACCTACCGCTGCCCCCTGCAGTGTCCCTACTGCTCCAATCCGCTGGAAATGGCCAGCGAAGCCGAAGAGCTGGATACCGAATCCTGGTTCCGGGTGATGGCCCAGGCGCGCAAGATGGGGGCTGCCCAGTTGGGGTTTTCCGGCGGCGAACCATTGGTTCGTCGGGACCTTGAACAGTTGGTGGCGGAAGCCCGGCGTCTGGGTTACTACACCAACCTGATCACCTCCGGTATGGGCTTGAACTCTGAACGTGTGGCCGCTTTACACGAGGCGGGATTAGACCATATCCAAATCAGTTTTCAGGCCAGCTCGGAGCAGTTAAACAATTTCATCGCGGGCAGCGATAAGGCCTTTGCCCAGAAAAAAGCCATGGCCCAGGAGGTCAAACGCCAGGGTTATCCCATGGTGCTCAACTTTGTGATTTACCGTCACAATATTGATCAGATGGACCAGATACTGGAATTGTCCGCTGAATTGGAGGCCGACTATGTAGAACTGGCCAATGCCCAATACTACGGCTGGGCCTTTGAAAACCGGAAGCAATTACTGCCCTCTCGGGAGCAGTTACAGCGGGCGGAGGCCGTGGCCAATCGCTATCGCGACAGACTGGGCAAAAAGATGAAAATTATCTTTGTCGTGCCCGATTACTACGAAAACCGCCCCAAAGCCTGTATGAACGGTTGGGGTTCGCTGTTTTTGACGGTTACCCCGGACGGTACCGCCCTGCCCTGCCACAGCGCGAGAACCCTGCCGATCGAGTTTCCCAATGTCCGGGATATGGATATCGCTACCATCTGGAACAACTCCCCAGGTTTTAACGCCTATCGGGGCGACACCTGGATGAAAGAGCCCTGCCGCAGCTGCCCGGATAAAGAAAAAGATTTTGGCGGTTGTCGTTGTCAGGCCATGATGCTGACCGGAGATGCCAGTAATACCGACCCGGTCTGCGATAAAAGCCCTCACAACCACAAGGTGCAGGAGATTATCAATGTGTCCAAGAGCCCGGAGGCCTGTCTGCACCCCATGCTGTTCCGCAATCTGCGCAATTCGAGCGAGCTGATCGCAAAAGCTTAAAACGGTCCAGTAGCCAACCACACAGCCAATGAACCGAGTAATGCCGTGAAACCCTTTTACCCCACCTTACAAGCTACAATTAATACAATAGAGCAACCCAGGGTGGATATTTCCATGGAAAGACCACTGATTAAGACGGCTTATTCTAAAAATCGCTCGCCGGAACAGGCTGCCGAAGAGCTCTTTAACGGCCTTTACCAGGACGGTCTCGAGTGTGTGATTTTCTTCTGTTCCGTGGAATATGACCTGCCGGCCCTGGCTGAGGCCATAACAAACCAATTTGGCGATATCACGGTGCTGGGATGCACCACCGCAGGCGAAATTACACCCCTGGGTTATAAACGCGGCACCATTACCGGGTTTAGCCTGCCTGCCACCTATTTTGCTGTGGAGGCGGTACAGATTAAAAACCTCTACAACTTCTCTATCAGTGAAGCCCAATCCCTGATGAAGGAGGTACTGCACGCGCTGGGAGAGAAAGCGATTGTGCCACTGGAAGGAAACAGTTTTGCGCTGTCATTTCTCGATGGACTCGCCATCCGGGAAGAGATGATCCTCAATGCCCTCAACGACTCACTGCGTAAAGTACCGTTGGTGGGCGGCTCCGCAGGCGATGCCCTGGATTTTAAGGATACCCATGTTTTTTATAATGGTAAGTTCTGTAGCGACTCAGCTATTATAATCATGGTGAATACCTCCTGCCCCTTCGAAGTCTTCTCGTCGCACCATATGGAACCGGAAGACACCAAACTGGTGGTAACGGCGGCTGATCCGGAGGCCCGTATCGTTCAGGAACTAAACGCGGAACCGGCAGCTCTGGAATATGCCCGCGCCATCGGTGTCCCTCTGGAGGATTTGGGACTGCAAAACTTTGCTCTTCACCCGGTCGGGGTCAATATCCATGACCGCTGCTTTATCCGCTCTATTCGCCAGGTCAACGATGACTTAAGTCTCACCTTCTTCTGTGCCATCGATGAAGGCATTGTATTTTCCACCTGCCGGCGTGGTGACCAGGTCGAACATCTTAAAAAGCTATTGGCCTCGCTGGAAGAGGCTGTTAGCAAACCACAGTTGATCGTGGGTTGTGATTGCATATTGCGTCGTATCGAGGTGGATTATTTGCATCTGGAAGAACAAATGTCACAACTGTTGATGCAGTACAATGTGATCGGTTTTGAAACGTACGGCGAACAGATCCATGCCATGCATGTAAACCAAACCTTTTCCGGGGTAGCCATTGGTGAGCCACCCAATTGAAGGGACAATGTTGTATGACCAAATTCGGCTGGGAAAACACGGCGGGGATGGAGATAGAAGGGATGGATCGCCCCTTGAACAATGACGTTAAAGAACTTGAGGCTTTGCGCTACGATAACGCCAAGCTTAAAAAAATCAATCGCACCCTGGTACAGCGAATTGAAAATGGCCTGGGTAACTACAGCGGTGCCTATGGTTCGTTCGAAAGCGCGGTGATCCTGACCGAAAAGGTAAAGGAGCGCACCCTCCAGCTACAACAGGCTCTGAACGAGTTGGAAAAAGCCAAGGGTAAAGCCGAGCACGCCAATTTGACCAAGACCAAATTCCTGGCGGCTGTGAGCCACGACCTGCTGCAGCCCATGAGTGCAGCCCGATTGTTTACTACCGCTTTGCAGGAACTCGACCTGCCCCCCGAAGCCATGAAACTGGTCAATTCCCTCAACTATTCTATGGAGGATGTGGAATCCCTGGTCAGTACTCTGGTGGATATTTGCAAGCTCGACGCCGGTGTTGTCAAACCGGATATTACCTCGGTTAATATCAATACACTGCTGCAATACCTGGCTGATGAATTCAGGCAACAGGCCAATCTCGCTGGGTTGAGGTTACGATTTGTACCTAGCAATGCAATGATAGCTACCGACTGCCAACTGTTGGCCCGAATACTGCGCAACCTGCTGTCTAACGCCATCCGTTATACGGATCAGGGCGATATCCTGTTGGGGTGTCGCCGCCACCAGGAAGGTCTGATGATACAGGTATGGGATACCGGCGTCGGCATTCCCCAGGATAAACTCACAGAAATCTTTCTGGAGTTCAAAAGGCTGCCTAACGAACACAGCCGTGGTGCAAAAGGGCTGGGCTTGGGGTTGTCCATCGTAGATAAGATCTCACGTATTCTGGGGAATCAGATCTATGTTCGCTCCACATTGGGTAAAGGATCGGTATTTTCCATTCTGGTCCCCTATGGTCAACAGACGGAGCCACATACCAAGTCACTGGCAACACAACAGCCTGAACTGACAAATCCAGTTGCCCAGAAGCGAATATTGGTCATTGATAACGAAACCAGTATTTGCGCCGGCATGGAGACCTTGCTGAGCGGCTGGGGCGCCACGGTACAGACGGCCATTGGCATTCACGAAGTGGATGCGTCTCAATTGCAGGCCACTCCGCCGGATTTGGTGATAGTGGACTACCACCTGGATAATGACGAAACGGGTATCGATGCGGCAATACAGCTACGTGAGTGGCTAGGGGCATCCCTAAGGGTATTGATGATCACCGCCAACCGCACTCAGGATTTGAAACGACAAGTCAGGGAGTTGGGATTCCACTTGCTAAACAAGCCAATTAAGTTGCACAAACTGAAATCGATGTTACGCTTTTTACTGAATTAAAGGCCGGTGTATCGAACACCTTATAGCCATGAACGCCGAGCAAACCATAGAAAGCCTCAACGCCAAAATTGAACGGCAAGAGAAAATCATCAAATCGCTGATCAAGCGTGTAGAACTCGGCGCGGAATCCTCCACCACCGCGTTTGGGCAACTGCAAACACGCATAATGCTGGAAGACGAAATCCGGCTGCGAACTGAAGAGCTCAAAGCCGCACTTGATCAGCTCGAAAGGACCAATAGCGCCCTTAACAGCGCCAACCAGCGGATGGAAAAAGAGATCGCCGAGCGTCAGCGGATCGAAGAAAAACTAAAACAGCTCAGCCGGGCCAAGAGTGAATTTCTCGCCAATATGAGCCATGAAATCCGCACGCCCATGAATGGCATTATCGGTATGACCAGCCTGCTGATCGACACCGAACTGACCCACGAGCAACACGATTACGTGGAAACCGTGCGTAAGTCTGCCGATGCCCTGCTCAATATCATCAACGATATTCTGGACTTTTCCAAAATCGAAGCCGGCATGATCGAGCTGGAAAAGCTGGATTTTGAACTGGTTACCACCGTTGAGGATATACTCGATCTGTTAGCTTCCCAGGCCTATCAGAAAGGCTTGGAGTTGTCTTATCACATAGCACCGGTTGTGCCTGCTCGTATAAAAGGCGATCCTGTTCGCCTGCGTCAGATTATTACCAACCTGCTCAGCAACGCTATCAAATTTACCAGTGAAGGGGAAGTGACAATCAACATCACCCTGTCACCGCAACAAAACGCCAACGAGACGACCTTGCTGCACTTTGAAGTCCACGATACCGGTATTGGTATTCCCGCGCACCAACAAAGCAAATTGTTCAACCCTTTCAGCCAGGCTGACAGCTCCACCACCCGTAAATTTGGCGGCACCGGTCTGGGGCTGGCAATTGTCAAGCAACTTTCCCAGCGACTGGGCGGGGATGCAGGCGTTTCCAGCCAGGAGGGTGTGGGCAGTACCTTTTGGTTTGACGCGGCTTTTGAACCCGCTGCCACCGTCCCTAAGACCTATTTTGACAGCAGCGCTTTTAAAGGTTTTCAAGCGCTGGTGGTAGCGGAAAGTGCGACTACCCGACAAGCGCTGCTGGAACAGTTGCAAAGCTGGCAAATGGGCTGTGATGTTGCCGCTAGCAGTGAAAGGGCCCTGGATTGTTTGCGCAATAGCGCAGCGCCCTATCAACTGGTGTTAATCGATTTTGCCTTGCCGCAAATGGATGCCCTGCAGTTGGCAGATACTATCCTTCAGGATAAGACACTGGAAAAAACTCAGCTTGTTCTTGTGGCGTCGCGCTACGAAAAAGGCATTCAAGCCAAGGCCCAAAAGGCCGGTTTTTCCCATTGCCTCAACAAGCCGATTCGCAAGGCACAACTCTACCGGGCACTGGTGGGGACACTCACTGAGAACGACACAGCAACCTTAGAGAAGGTGAATCAACCGCCCAAGCCTGCAGCCGGTGTCAAGGGTCGCATTCTGTTGGTCGAAGACAATATCGTCAACCAGAAAGTGGCTGCGCGGATATTGGAGAAACTGGGTTACCATGCTGAAGTCGCCGGCCATGGCATAGAAGCGCTGCAAGCGCTGGAACTCGCCGACTACGACCTTGTGTTTATGGACTGCCAGATGCCGGAGATGGATGGTTTTGAAGCGACGACGGAGATCCGCCGCCGTGAAGGCGACACCAGCCATACCCCGATTGTAGCCATGACGGCACACGCCATGCGCGGTGACCGCGAACGCTGCCTGAAAGCAGGCATGGACGATCATATCCCCAAACCGTTTACCATGGATGATATTAAATCGGTACTCAATAAGTGGTTGCCGAACGTCACCCCTTAAATCGGCTTAACGGTGCAGGTACTGGTCAAAGTTAACCTTGCTGGCACAGAGAACCGCCTGCATGCGGTTGTGCACATCCAGCTTGCTTAGAATCGCCGATACATGGGTCTTTACGGTGGTCTCCGCAATATTCAGCTCATAGGCGATCTGCTTATTGGACTCACCTTTAGACATACGCTCCAGCACCAACAATTGACGACGGGTTAATGAAGAAAGCAATTTTGGATCAATGCTCTGGGTATCACCGCGGCTTTTACTGGTGCTCTGCTTGCCGCTGCGGATAATATCGGAAGGCAGGTAAACTTCCCCCTCCAGAATCTGGGAGATGGCTTCACCAATGTTCTCCCGGCTGGTGGTTTTGCTGATAAACCCCACCGCGCCATAGGTAATTGCATGCAGCACCACTTCCCGGTCCTCCTCCGCCGAGATCATGGCCACGGGCACTTCTGGTGAATCGTTACGCATCTGAATCAGGCCATTGAGGCCGTCCATTCCCGGCATATTCAGATCGAGTAAAACCAGATCCAGATCATCGTGTTCTTCGAGCACTTTTTGGGCAGACTGAAAATCTTCCGCTTCGTAAAGCGTTACATCCGGGAAGGTGCTGCTGATGACGCCAGCAATAGCTTCGCGATAGAGGGGGTGATCATCGGCGATTAGAATTTGATACATTGCAAACCCAGTAATAATTTATTTTATGGTCCTAAATTTGCTGCAAATCTGCTTTCAATCGATACTAACACAGCGCACTGACACAGGATAGTAATACTATAGTCGAGTCGGGCTCAAGCTGTTAGTAAGCTCCTGGACAGTGCACTTGATTAGGGTTAATCGCTAAAAGCGTTATAAACAATCCTTTTAGATTCGCTGTTTTTAAGTCACTACTCTCCTAATGCTCTCCTAATGCAAATGTAGCTTGAGTCCTACCCAGGCCGCGCGGGGAGCCCCCACACTGTGAAATACCGGGTTCTCATAACCCTCGCCCAGCACCTCTTCGGGTTCGCCCAGCAGACCGAAGCTGGTGTACTCCTTGTCAAACAGGTTATCCACCCGCAGGGTCAAACTAAGAGCGCGATTGATATTGTACTGGCCAAACAGGGAAAACACGGCATAACTGGCGGTTTTGCCCAAGAGGTTAGCCTCGTCGCCGCGGAGGTAGATACCACTGTTGAACTGCATCTCTGCACCCAATACCGCCTTTTGGCCGAAGCTGTAATCCGCCCCAAGTTTCAGGCTGTGGTCCGGTAGGCCCGGCAGATGATCACCGCTGGATACGTAAGTCATGCCCTCTTCATCTGCCGCCGGGTTGTTGGGGCTGTTGACTGCAAATGCGTCGTCAAAGGTGGCCCGCAGGTAGCTGTAGCTGGCAAACCAGTCCAGCGGACCCGCCTGCCCTTTCAGGTTCAGCTCCAGGCCACTGCGGCGAGTGCGGTCGATATTGTCAAAGTAGCCGTGGTTGGCCAGAGCGCCACCGGTGCTTTGAAAAATAATGTCGTTTTTATTGAGGCTGTGGAACAGGGCCAGGTCCCATTCCAACACACCTTTGATAACGCCCTGGATACCGCCTTCAACAGTACTCACCACCACCTGCTCCAGCGGCGGATCCGCTAAAAACGCGTTGGGCAGCCGACACTCAAACGCCGGGTCGGCACAAGCCAGCTCGATCGGTGTGGGAGTACGGGAGGTCTGCCCCAGACTGGCGTAGAGATGGGTGTCAGCCGACAGCGCGTAAGTCAGGCCCACGGAGGCGTTCAACCGTTCAAAGTCGTGTTCACCGTCCAGTTCTGGCCGCTCGCCACTGCGATCGCGCAGGGTCACCCGGGTATGACTGTAGCGCCCCGAAAGGGTTGCATTGAGCTTATCGCTTAACGCCAGGGTGTTGGCAAAATAGATACCACTGCTCCGAGTCAGGGTATCCATAGCCGTGGCCTCTTCCTCCACGTAAAGGCCACTGGCCAGGGTGCTCCGGTCTACATCCAGCTCCGCCAGTTCCACCGCGGAATTAAACTCGGCGGTCGCCCGGCGAAAGCTCAACCCAATCACCGATTGACTGGGGTATCCCAGCAGACTGTGGCCAAAGCTCCACTGTGCATTCGCGCCCATGCTCTCCTGAACCAAACGGCCGTGGTTATTGATGGCGTTCAGGTCTCCGTCCACAGTATCGCCAAATTGGTCCTCAACAAATTCGATATCCTCATCGATGGCGCTGTCACACTCGTCGTCGCCATCCACGTCCTCAAATTCCTCCACCAGCAGCTCTTCATCGGCCACATCACACTCTTCAAACTCCGTGCCGTCGCCGTTAAAGGTGGTGGTGCGGTTTTTACGCCAATAGACACTGCCCGAGAGGATGGAATCATCCGCCAGCCAGTGGACATCGCGCAGGGTGATCGCCGTCATGCGGTTTTCGGTCAGATCCGGATGGGTAAACACCGCGTCCCGATCTTCTTCAATTAACTCCACCGGGCTGGGGCCGTTACCCCGTAACGCCGTATCCCCGTACTGGATGTCGAGGGACAATTGATTGCTGTCAGTATAACGACTGAAACTGGAATAGACGCTGAGCGTGTCCGAGTCGGAGTTATCACGCCAACCATCCTCGGTAAAACCGCTGACATTGACGTAGTAACCATAGGTACCGTTATTGCCACCCGCTTCCAGGGAACCACGCTGGCGGGAAAAAGAGCCACTGCTCAGATTGACTCGGTAACCCTCGGCACTGAACCCGTCTTTCATCTGCAGGGACAGGGAGCCTCCCAGGCTGTTCAGACCGAAGGCTGGGTTGGATCCGGCGATCAAGTCCAGGCGCTCGATGGCAGACACGGCGATCAGATCCCAGTTGGTGGTATCGCCAAAGGGTTCGTTGATTCGCACACCGTTCTGGTACACGGCGATGCCCTGGGGCAGCCCCAGCAGTGGTGAGGCGGTATAACCCCGGTACTGCAAGTCCGGTTGCAGCGGGTTGTTCTGGGCCATATTAAGGGAGGCACCGCTGAAGTGACGGCTCATCAGGTCAGCGGTATCCAGGGCCTGAGCGTTCTCCAGAGCCGTTTGGCTGATGGATTGTACCCGGGCCGGCACCTTCTCCCGGGGCAAGCCAAAGCCCTCGCCGGGGGTGAGACCGATCACCTCGATCACTTCGATATCTTCCAGCCCCTCGATTTCAAATTGCGCATTGTCAGAAGGAGTCGTTGCAGATTCTGCAGCCACGGCGGATAGGGAAACCAGGCAACTCAGGGAGGTGGACAACAAGGTGCCATAGGTAAACGGAAGGGGTTTATTTTTCATTGCTTTCTCTTTCCTTTTTACAGGGCTGAGACCACACCGTCAGCTCGGCTGTTGCGGAACGGGAGTCCGCTTTGGGTAGTGATCACGACACCTGTTGCTACTTAACTCTTCTCTAAATTGATAGTAACAAACAGGTGTCAATCCTATATGGCACTAAAGTAGGAGATTGCTCACAAATTGGTGCTAATTCGCTGAGAGGCTCAAGGGACAGGAGACTGTCGCTGTGCCAGGAGGGCATGAATGGCGCGCCACATGGCGCGGCGATCGAGTCCGAGAGGCTTTAGTTCTACATGGGCCAGGCCGTCGATGCGAAACAGTTGAGCCCGCCCGGGTTGCGCGGCCGCGGCCAGAGCCATGCTTTCGGTATAAGGAATAATGGTATCGTCGGTGCCGTGTAGCAAAATCAGTTCCGCGCACAACTGGGAGAGATCTCGGCTGGCGAGATTCAGTGCCTTCATGTCAGTGCGGATTGCTGTCGGCAAGGCTTCGATCAGCCCTGGTGTGCGCCTTCGGTCACGGTTTTCCAACAGCGCGAGCAGCGACCGCGCTTCGGGTGTAAGATCCCACTCGGTGATATCGATCCTCGCGTTGGGGTCTTTCAGTACGCGTTCGGCCATGGTCCGCAACCCCCGGCGGTCGTTTGGATCAGTCAGGCGATCGGCATTACTGAGTACGAACACCCATTTGCCATAACGGTTTGGTTCCAGGTAGTACCACTGCCCGTCCCGCTGGAAATAGCCGGTGGTAAAAAAAGTAACAACCTGGTCCAGTTCATAATAGCCACCAACCCCCAGCACGAAATCTACCTGCTCGCGAATTGCCGGCTCGAGGGCCGCCAACACCGCGGGTCCCACTGCATAGCTGAAGGCGCCGATACCACCGCGGCTTCCCACCGGGAACTCGGGCTGCGACAGTAGCTGGGAAAAGACGTCGGCCACACTCTGCGCATCTTCTGCCCGAACTTTGAGCGCGCGCAAGTTTGGCAGGTCCGGTACCAACACCAGAAAGCGGGTCCTGGCCAAGGTCGAGGCAAAGGCCACCAGGCGAGGATCGTCTTTACCACGCACAGCTACTCCCGGCACCAATACGATCCCGGCGAGGGGTGGCTCCCCGGAGAGATACAGATCGCCTCGGTAGTTACGGCCTTGAATGGTATATGCGATTGGCCGGCGCTCGAGGATTGGAGTTAGTTCCTTGAGTCGGCTCGGTCCCTTTTTGGCCGCCAGATCCTCCAGTACCCACGCAGCCTCATCATCCGGTAAAGGAACGCATGCCGCGAGCATCAGCAGAATCAATGCGGACTTGAAGATACCCAACACGTTCCGGAGCAAATAAACTCCGGCATGGGCCAAAACATTTCTTACACCGGCAGACTCAACGACCACGTCGAGTCACTCCCATCTCCTGTTAATGATTTCAAGTATAGGCCATATTAAAAGGTTCACCCTTTCTTTGGCATCCGTTGCCGATTCATTTTTTCCCCCGGGGAGTGCAGTTTACACACTGACTCCCTGCTCTCAAGTCATCGAAAGGTGACGGGTGATCTTCTTTGGAAATGGGAGCTAACTACACCAAAGGCAGATCCTGATTTTCGTTGGCCATTTTCAACTCCTTGACTAAACCTGAAAACGCTCTTCCGCTATGGTATCAGCGATTTCGTTGGTGGGCTTATTGACGGCGATACTGCGCTCAAAGATTTCGTTCAGCGTGTCAGCGATACCTTCCACATGTGTCTTTAAACCGTCGCGGTTGCCCAGGCGCTGGTAATAGGCATCGATAATGCCCCCGGCGTTAATCACATAATCCGGGGCATAGAGAATCTCTCGTTGCCGCAGCGCTTCGCCGTGAACGGCTTTGGCCAGCTGGTTGTTGGCGGCCCCCGCCACCACTTTGGCTTTTAACAGATCGATGGTTTCGTCGTTGATAATCGCACCCAGCGCACAGGGGGCAAACACATCCACCTCCAGCCCGAAGATGTCGTCACCGCTAACCGCTGTCGCGCCCAGTTCACTGACCGCGCGCGCCACATTCTGTTCAAAGATATCTGTCACAAACAGTTCCGCGCCGGCTTCTTTCAGGTGTTTGGCCAGGCGGAAACCCACGTTACCCACCCCTTGAATAGCCACTTTCAAACCCTTCAGATCGCGGTGTCCCAGACGGTATTGAGCAGCGGCTTTAAGCCCTGCAAACACGCCGTAAGCGGTTGTCGGCGAAGGGTCACCTCCGTGTTCACAGTCAGCTACCACCCCGCTGATATGGGCAGTACGCTCGCCAATTTTAGCGATATCGTCAACTTTGGTGCCGGAATCCTCAGCGGTAATATAGCGCCCGCCCAAACTCTCGACAAAGTCCCCCATCGCATGCAACAGCGCTTCGGTTTTCTGAGTCCGCGGATCACCGATAATCACCGACTTGCCGCCCCCCAGTTTGAGGTTGGAAATGGCGGACTTATAGGTCATCCCCTTGGACAGACGCAACACGTCATTCAGAGCTTCGCCATCGTCCTGATAGGGCCACATGCGGCAGCCGCCCAGGGCTGGACCCAGGTTGGTATTGTGGATAGCGATAATGGCCTTTAAGCCACTTTTTTTATCGTGATAAAAGGCAACGTGTTCGTGTTGATCGAATTCAGGGTGTGAAAATATCGACATTGTTATCATCCCGTTACGGCAGTTATGGGGCATGCACCAGGCGCTAGGTGTCTGGTGTTGTGTAAACTCAATGCTAATGCAGTGACCGCAGTGTTTGGTTGCAAAGTCATCGCCAAATCCCGTTGTATTGGGTGAATCTCACCTCTAAAGGGACAGCGATTAGCAGGTATCGCTACTGGAGCGAATCCGGTTGGTTTTCCATGTTATTAACCACGATTTGGTCAGTAGCGGGCCTTTTCAGACCACTGCGCCAAGGCTACTTAGTGCCCATCCGGAAACTCAGCTTTTGAACCGAGATTATGGACGCACACTATTTAGGGAAGATTGTAAGGCGAAAAGGAGGTAATAGCTGTGCTATTTATGTTAAGAAGTCGCACGTACCAGCAAAGAAACTGATATATTCCAAACGTTTAATAGGATAAGTATCTATTCGGATTTCTGTGATTAAAGGCGGCAGCGGAGAGCGCTGCCGCCCAAATTGAGTTACAGTGCGAGCTCAAAGTCGTAACGGAGCCCCAGGCTGAGGGTCTTGCGTTCTGCACGCTCTTCAAAGTTGCGGCTCAACCATTCCATAAACAGTCGCAAATCCCCCATCTGTTTCTCCAGGGTGAGGTTGAAACCGTCTTGAGCATCAGACCCGGAACCGTCAACATCGTCATCGAACGAGAAGTAGGCCGCTTTGATCTTATAACCATCACCCAATGAGAAGGCGCCCACAAGATCCAGCGTGGATTGATCCAGATCTTCGCTGCCTGTCTGCTCGACAGTAACATCCTGGTAGGTAAAGGCCAGATACAGGTCGTCGGTCACATTCCAGCTGCCTGCCACGCCCATCATGCCCCGCTCGGAATCGTTGCCTTGGCCACCCTCTAACTGTTGCTCCAGATAAGAGGCGCCCAGGTAGATCTCTCCGAATTGATAGCCAACACCGAAGGAACCGGAGTCGATATGGCTATAATCATTGGTCTGGGACTCATCGCCGCTGTTGCCGGAGATGTCCAGATCACCATTGGCCTGAATACTGGAGTCAAAGCGGAATCCGCCGTGGCTGAAGCTGTAGGTGACCAGGTTGGAGGTACGGAAGGGGCCGACATTATCGTAGGCAAAGGGACTGGAGCGGTGATTAAACAGATCAGTGACCTCCGCGACAATGTTGTAGTGCGGACTCCACTGCTGGCCGATCGCCACCCGCCCGTAGTCACCCTCAACGCCCACATACGCGAGACGCGCATCGCCGAAATTGCCATTGGACTCCATATCCACATCCCACTCACCCCGGTAGAATGCGGTGAGGGACTCGCTGATTGCCATACTGCCTTTAAGGCCAATGCGCGACAGGGCATCGGTCACATCGGTGCTGCTCTCATCGGCCTCCTCCCGGTAGGTCAAGCGCGGCCGCAAACTACCGTATATGCTTACGCCATAGCCATCTTTCGCCTCGCTATCACTTTTCAGTGCCAGGCGGGAGACCTCCGAAACCTTGACAGTGAAAGACTCGATCTTATCCGACTGTGATTTTTGGGTTTGCATCTGTTGTTGTAACAGCTGTTCAAGCTGTACGATGCGGGCTTCCAGTTCCCCCACGCGGGAACCGTTTTCCGCCATAACACCTGTGGAGACCGCCAGCAATAAAAATCCAGGTACACAATTTTTCACAACGTTTCTTTTCTTCATTGTCTCTATCTCTCCAATAATCGGGGCCTGAGCCAGCCGTTGACTGGCCAGGAAAGTCATAAAAAATCAATTAGCTGGCTTTAACTGCGACTGGCTGTTTTTCTTTACTAAAGTTTTCGCGAGTTAATTTGAAAACCACAGGACTGAGCAGCAACAGAGCAACCAGGTTAGGCAGGGCCATCAAGGCGTTAAAGGTATCGGCTAACAGCCAGACAAAATCCAGACCGACCACAGTACCGACAGGTACAACCGCTACCCAAAGAACACGGAAAGGCTTAATCGCTTTCACACCAAACAGGTATTCAACACAGCGCTCACCGTAGACACTCCAACCAAGGATAGTGGTGAATGCAAACACGGCCAGAGAGATGGCGACAATGTATTCACCAACGCCGGGCAGTGACGACTCAAACGCCGCAGCGGTCAGAGGTGCACCTTTGGTACCGGTTTCCCACACACCGGAGGCGACAATAGCCAGACCGGTAATGCTGCACACGATGATGGTGTCGATAAAGGTTCCCAGCATGGCAACCATACCCTGTTTGACCGGATTATCGGTTTTGGCGTGAGCGTGAGCGATAGCTGCACTACCCAGACCCGCTTCGTTAGAGAAAACACCGCGAGCCACACCAAAACGGATCGCCTGGGCAATGGCCGCTCCGGCAAAACCGCCTGTGGCCGCATGGCCATTAAAGGCACTGTCAATGATCAGGGCGAAAGCTGCAGGTAGCTCGCTGAGATTGACCAGCAACACCAGGATGCCACAGATAAAGTAACCAATACCCATGGCCGGCACCAGCTTACCGGCTACTTCACCCACGCGTTTGACACCGCCGAGTACCACCGCAGCTACCAGCACAAACAACACCACGCCGGTCACCCAGGTGGGAATTCCAAACGCGCTGTTCAGTCCGTCCGCAACGGAGTTACTCTGTACGGTATTGCCGATACCAAAGCCGGCAAATGCACCGAAGAAAGCAAAAGCGGCGGCAAGCCAGGCCCACTTTTTACCCAAGCCGTTTCGGATGTAGTACATCGGGCCACCGGCATGGTTACCCTGTTCGTCCACTTCACGGAATTTCACCGCCAGTACGGCTTCCGCATATTTGGTGGCCATCCCCACCAGAGCGGTGATCCACATCCAGAACAGCGCCCCGGGTCCACCGAGTGCGACTGCTGTCGCCACCCCGGCGATATTACCGGTACCCACGGTTGCCGAGAGGGAGGTCATCAAGGCATTAAAGGGCGACAACTCCCCTTCCGCTGCCCCGCCTTTACGTCCGCCCCAAAGCAACCGGAAACCGGTTGGAATTTTCCGAATCGGCATGACATTGAGTCCTACCGTTAAGAAAATGCCTGTCCCCAGGATCAAGGCCAGCATATAGGGGCCCCACACAATCCCATTTATAAGTGTTAAAAATTCGGTAAGCACTTCCATTATTCTCTCCTCGTTATTTGATCGCTCTGACAGTTGAACGCAACTGCTATCCTGTCTAGAGCAAAAGCCAGACCAATTGCTGGAAATTTTTATAACTCATTGTTTTTATGAGGAATCTTTAGGAAGACGTGCAGTTTGTTTCACTGCGAAAGGGGTATAACCAAAAGCAAGGAAATTTGGCGAAAAGCAGGAAAAGTCTATGAATATCAGGAAGATACCTGCAATACCCGAAGGTTATAGGGTTTCGCAGGTTATAGGGGTTGGCGGACGATCAGTGCTGAAGTTTTTTCAACCGCTTGCTCAGTGCTGGCTGGGAGATACCGATCAAGCGAGAAGCGATGGATTGATTACCTTCGGCTCGGTGCATAGCTTCCTCCACTAACAGATCGGCCACCTCCTGCAGCGCCGGAAGCGGTTCCTCTGGTGAAAAGACGTGTCGATCTTTTGTGGTCACTTCACTGGGAACAACCTGGTCGATAGCCCGCTTGAAAACGTCCATCGACAACATGCGCGACTTGTGCTGACTCATGGCATCGTAAGCCATGGCACGCAGTTCACGCACATTGCCCGGAAAAGCGTAATTGGTCAGCAGCACTGCAAGCTCGGGGGGCACCGTGGGTTTGTTTTTACCAAGCTCCTCTGCGGCTTCGCCGAGGAAATGCTCAAGCAGCAGCGGAATATCCCCCTTGCGCTGCCGTAACGCCGGGATATGCACTTGATGAGTACGCAACCGATAGTAAAGATCCTTGCGAAACTCACCGCTGGCCTGCTTCGCGGCTAAATCCTGGTGAGTCGCCACAACCACCCGAGCGCTCATGCGCTTGGGCCGGTCGGCGCCGAGGGGATAGTACTCCCCCTCCTGTAGCAGGCGCAGCAGTTTAACCTGCGAGGCGGTGTTCAGATCGCCGATCTCATCGAGAAACAGGGTGCCGCCAGCGGCCTGTTCGATCATCCCTGCCCGCGCCTTATCTGCACCGGTAAAGGCACCGCGCTGGTGGCCAAAAAGCGTGTCGGAAAATACAGTGTCATCCAGGCCTGCGACATTGACCGACACCAACGGACCATCACAACCGCTCAGGGTGTGAGCTGCGCGAGCCACCAACTCCTTACCCACACCACTCTCACCCGTTATCAGAATCGGCTGGCGGCTGTTGGCGACGGATTCCAGGTATTGGAACACCGATCGCATCGTTTTATCGCCGCTGACAATATGGTCAAAAGCCTCCGGCCGCTCCAGACTGTTTGTCAGAAAGCGCTTTCGCATCGCCTGATTTTCGAGCTTCAGCTCCTGTAATCTGATGGCGCGCTTGATCCCCTCCACCAGTCGCTCTTGCTCATCGGTTTTAACAAAATAGTCGTATGCCCCCATTTTGACGCACTTGACCGCTGTCTCCACCTGATTGAGCCCGCTGATCACAATAACTCCCACGTCCGGGTGTTGTTCAACAATTTGCTCCAATAACTGCTCGCCGGACAGGTGCGGCATGGTTAAATCGAGCGTCACCAGGCCAATTGGTTCGCGTTCGAGAATCCCCATTACAGCACGACTGTCGGGGCAGCAGTGGATATTGGTGATCCCCCCGGCTCGTTCCAGCGTGATGCTCAGGCTGCGCAGGAATGAGGGTTCATCATCTACCAGTAACAAACCGAATGCGGGGTAGCGATTGTCTTTCATCAAGTACTGCTTCCTGTTTTTAAATCAGCGGCAATTGGCAGCGAGAGGGTGGCCCGGGTGCCCTTGCCAGGGTTAGAGTCAAAGTCCAGGCTGCCTCCGTGTTCCTGCACAATACCAGCTGATACGGACAATCCCAAGCCTGTGCCGCCATCCTCCCGTTTGGTGGTGAAAAAAGGGTCGGTGAGCCGGGCCAGGTTGTCCGGGTCGATACCTCGGCCCTCGTCAGACACCTCCAGCATTACCCACCCGGCTTGTTGGCGGGTCTTCAGTGAAATAGCCTTGCTGGTATCCTCCAAGGCTTGGCAGGCGTTGAGAATGAGATTTATCACAACCTGTTCGATGCGTTGGGCATCACCGCGAATTTGCGGCAGTGCACGCGTGTATTCAACCTCGAATCGGCAAGTAGCTTTGCGTATAGAAGCGTCAACCAGGCGTATTGAGGTTTCGACAACGTCATTCAAATCCACCATTTCACTCAGATCGGGATCACGCTGGCGAGCAAAATCCTTAAGGTCATCCACAATCCGTTTAATACGTTTGGCGCCATCCCCCATCTCCTCAAGCATCGCGGGAATCTCGTCCCGCATGCGCGAATAACTCAGCCCGCCGAAAGGGAAATCACCGTGCTCGCGGTAGTGGTCCTCGAGAATCTCACGAATGTCTTCGTGGGCCTCACTCAACACCGGCAGATTTAACAGCAGCAGGCCCGCGGGGTTATTAATTTCATGGGCCACTCCCGAGACGAGAATTCCCAATGAGGTCATCTTGTCGGCCTGAATCAGCTGTTGCTGGTGTAATTGCAGTTCTCGTGTCCGGCTTTCGACGTTGCGCCGCAGGGCGCGGTTCCAAATCACAATGCCACCCAGAATCAGCACCAACGCGGAGGACACACCTGCACCAATCAAGCCCAGCTCTTTCCAGGGAATCCCTTCTACTTCCAAGGGGCCCAGCCATTCGTCATAGATATCCTGATAGCGACCGGTATTTTTCAGTATCGCCAATCCCTCACTAAACTGGGCCAGCAGCTCGGTATTGCCTTTTTTAACCGCATACCCATAGCGCATGGAAATGGTTTTCGTGACCGGTTCGATATTGGACAACCCTATTTCACGACTCAGATACAGTGAAGGCAGGTTGGCCGTCAGGGCGAAGTCGTGTTTGCCCGAAGCCAATAAACGCAGCGCGCCGGCGTGTGTGGCGATGGGTACAATTTCCGCTCCCAGGTCATTTTCCAGCAAATAGTCGTGCGCTATATCGTCACGTTGCACGATAACCGCTTTATCGACCAAATCGGCCAACTGAACCTTGGGGGTGCCCTTGCGGGCGAAAAGTGCCCAGTAAACAATGGCGTGGGGAGGCGCAAATTCATACTGCTGGGTTCGCTCTTCAGAACTCACCATGCCCTGCAGGATATCCACTTGCCCATCCCCCAACCCGCGGCGCATATCGGCCCAATCGCCAAACACGAATTCCACCTCTATACCCATCACTTCGGCAATAGCCCGGGTGAGTGCCACATTAAAGCCGGTCGGTTCGCCGTTTTTATCCAGAAATTCATAGGGCGGAAAGTACTTGTCACCCCCTACCACAATGGTTGTCCGCTCTCCCTGCGGCTGGGTCTGCGCAACGGCGGTTGCGATGAAAGGCGTCAGTGCACACACCAGGACAAACATCGCGCCTGCCAGTCCCCTGAACACGAAGATCGATTGTTTCACTGTTCTCTGCACTGTTCTATTCAATACACTACACTGGATGGGATAAAGCACCCAGGCTCTTGGCCAGTTAAGATTTGAATCCATAAAGGATACCCTGTGAGTCAGTGGTTCTGACACTGTGGCCGGGGAAGCGATTGGGCCGCAGGCGTTTATGGTTTTTTTGTCGCTGGTGGCGGGGGTCATTTTGGCCAATGTCCTGATTGTGCCGAAGCGGAGCTTATTACAATACTAGAAAACACCGGCAATACTCAGCAACTTAAAACCCCCTAAGCCGGTCGCTATCAAGACCACAACCCCACCGAGCAGATTTGTTGCAATCCGGTTGCGATGCTCCTGCAACAAATCTTTTCGGTTCATCACCACCAGCAGAAAAATCGCTATCAATGGCAACAAAAAGCCATTGGCTGCCTGGGCAAAGATTATGGCCGCAATAGGTTTGGTGCCCAGGGCCGCAAACAGCACACCGCTGAGTAATACCACCAGCCAAACCAGTTTAAAGCGCAAATTGCTAAAATCCCTTGGCCAGCCCATGGCCCCACACACGGCATAGGAAGCGGCCAAAGGGGCGGTAATGGCACTGGTCAGGCCCGCTGCCAACAAGCCGACCGCAAAGAAATATTTGGCAGCTGCTCCCAGCAGGGGTTCCAGTTGACTGGCCATGGTGGCTGCACTGAGCTGGGTATCACTGCCAAAAAATGCAGCCGCTGCTGTGCTCATTACCGCCAGAGTTATCAGGCCGCCTATGCCGATTGACAGCCCTGTGTCCCAGCGGGCTTCGTTAAGGGACTGTACCAGTGGGACTGATCGGGGCCACTTCTCCTGCACAGCACTGGCATGCAGGAACAGGTTATAGGGCACTACAGTAGTCCCGATCAGCGCAATCACCGTGAGGGTAGCGCCGCTCGGTAACGTGGGTGTCAATAGTCCGCTGAGCATCGCCGGCACACTGGGTTTGACCATTACCATGGTGATAATAAACACCGCGCTCATCAACAGCACCAACACCACCAGCACGCGTTCCACGACACGGTATTTACCGCTGATTAACAAGGCAAACGCGCCGGCGCCGATCAGAAGGGCTAGAAGAGAGGATGGCCAATTGATAATCGCCGCCGCCCCCAAGGTGGCCCCGGCAATGTTGCCGGCTTCATAAGCGGCGTTGCCGATGCCGATTGCCGCCACCACCAGAGCGATAGCCAAACTGCGCAGCAATGGGTGTTCGAAGCTGCTGCGCAGTGCTTCCGATAAACCGGCGTGGGTGACAAGCCCCAGCCGGGCAGCCATCTCCTGTAACACCACGGTGGCGATGACGGAAAACAGCAAAGCCCAGAGGAGCGCAAAACCGAAGTTGGCACCTGCCACACTGGCTGTGGTAATAGTGCCGGGACCGATAAAAGCAGCGGTAACGAGCAAGCCGGGACCAAATTTTTTCATAGAAATGCTTCTTTTTAATATTGTCGCGAAAGGGATGATAACGGAGCTGTTCGAGGCTGCATAGGTGCCCCACTGATGAAAAAAGCAACAACCGTCGCACGCTGCAAATCAACCGGATTAAGCTCACCAAATTTGTTAGAATTGACGGTTTTTAAGCTAGGCCCTATCCAGCCCCACTTGCCCTAACGAGCAGCCAGTTTTTTTATGACCCAGCCCGACACCCACACCGATTTCCGCCGCCCCAGTGTCTGGTCTATTGCGGCGCCGTCTATCGCCATGTTTATGATATCTACACTTGCCGGCGTGGTACTGATCCGCATCGCGGCGGGATTGGGCACTCCGGCGGTGGCCGCCGTCACCGCTGGTCAGCGGGTCAACTTTATTATTCTCGCGCTGTTGATGGGAATGGGAGCGGCCACCACTGCCCTGGTGTCCCGCGCCTGGGGCGCCAAGAATTCAGATGCTGCCGTGGACGCTACACGTCAATCCCTCAAAGTGGGTTTAACTGTCTGTGCCCTGCTCTCCATCACTGCTATATCACTGGCCAAACCCCTGGCCCACTTCTTCCAGTTAGAGGGCGAAAGTTACCAGTTGGCAGTGAGTTATGTCCGCCTGTTGAGCCTGTTTGGGGTGTTTCAAGGCGTGATGATGATCCTCAGCACCGCCTGCAGGGCCATTGGCGACGCCAAAACGCCACTGTTTGTGGGTATTTTGGTCAATACCATCAGTGTCGTGGCCGCCTACGGTTTTGCCTATGGACGTTGGGGGATGCCGGATATGGGGGTCAACGGTGTTGCCATTGGCTGGGGTATCGCCTATGGGGTCGGCACCCTGTGTTATCTGGTTTTGTGGCTCAATAATCGGCTGCTGCTGCCTTTTAGCTATACCGGCAAGCCCCCCCAGGGCAATCTCAACCGCTTTCTGACGATCTGTTTACCGGCTACGGTAGAACAACTGATTATGCAAACTGCCATGTTAATGTTTATCGCATTCATTGCAGGATACGGCACCGAGGCTTTTTCCGCCTACGGTGTGGGCATGAGTCTCTTTGCCGTGACCATGGTAATCGGCTTGGGCTTCTCCATTGCAGCCTCTGCCCTGGTGGGCCAATCCCTGGGGGCCGGTGACAGCCAGGGGGCGCTGGATAGCACCGCTTTCGCACTCAAGCAATCTATTATCGTGTTGTCCGCCACCGGGTTGGCCTCGGCCCTGTTTGCCAACCCGTTGGCCAATGCCATGGTGGATGACCCAAAGGTGGCGGAACTCACCGCCCAATTTGTGCTGGCCCTGGCGTTGGTCCAACCCCTGCTGGCGGTGGATTTCGTGTTGGGGGGAGCTATGCGAGGCGCGGGCTATACCGGCTTTCCCCTGATTGCCGGCATTGTTGCCATTCTGGGTGTCAGGCTCCCCCTCGCGGCGCTGATCAGCGAATACCAGTGGTCAGTGGGCTGGATTTTTTCCGTGTTTATTGCGGATCAGCTGGTTAAGGTCACCTTGATTGTGCGACGCTACAGAACCCACGTTTGGCTGCGATGCCCCGGTTAACCTCAAAACAGCAATAGCATCCCCAGCCCCATCACCAGCCCGGACCACAACAGCGCCACACAGCAGTAACCCATAATGTCCTTAATACCCAGTCCGGCGATGCCGAGCAACGGTAGCGCCCAGAACGGCTGTACCATATTGGTCCAGGCATCACCAAAAGCCACCGCCATGGCGGCCTGGTTGAGAGGCACGCCGAGCGACTCCGCCGCCGGCAGCACAATCGGCGCCTGTACCGCCCATTGGCCGCCACCGGAGGGCACGAAAAAGTTGACGATACCGGCGCTAATGAACGTAAACAGGGGGAAGGTTTGGGCGGTGGAGATGGCCACAAACCATTCGCTGATGGATACCGCCAGTCCCGATTGCACCATCATGCCCATAATGCCGGCGTAAAGGGGAAACTGCAGCACAATGCCTGAAGTACTGCGAATAGCGTCCTGCAGTGCGTTGAGCAAATTGGCCGGGGTTTTGTGCAACAGAATCGCCAACACCAAAAAGATCATATTGACCGTGTTCAGGCCCAGTTTCCCACCGTCGACAAAGTGCGTCACCAGGTAGTAAGCCCCCATAGCACCCAACAGGAGCGAGATAATACGGCTGTTCTCCAGCCGCTCAGCGGGAGTGAGTTCACCGTGTACCGGCATGTGAACCGCTCCCTGCTCCAGCTTGTGGACGTCAATTTCCCGCACGTCTTCCGTTTTGGGCATCATCAGGCAATTAAGCAACGGCAAGGTTACCAGAATAACGCCGCAAATCAGCAACACCGGGCCGCTGAAAATGGTTTCACTGACCGGCACAGTCTGACCACCCAACATCCGACCGAGGGTGCCACCGTCGTCGACTGCAATTTTTAAAGGGATGGAGCCTGATAGACCGGCATGCCAGATCAGCATGCCGGAATAAGCGGCTGCTACCAGCAGCGGGTAGTGCACCCCCTTAACACGCAGGGCCATCTCCCGGGCAAACAGGGCGCTGGCGATCAGGCCAAAACCCCAGTTAATCCAGCAGCCCACCAAGGCAATCACCGTCATCATGACAATGGCTTGCCCCGGCGTTTTAGCAAGCCCAGCCACCGAGCGCAAAGCGCCGTGCACAACGGGCGTCTGCGCCAGCATATGGCCGGTTACCAGGGTGAGCATCACCTGCATGGAAAAGGTGAGCAGATTCCAAAGGCCGGAGCCCCAGTAATTGACCATCTCGTGGGGTGTTTTGCCTTCGGCGAGAACACCGCCCAGCAACACCACAAAGGTTAAAATGACGGCAAACAGAAACGCATCAGGCAGCCAGCGCTGCATGATACGGGTAAAAAAATTGGCCAGGGATTGAACCACTTGTCGCTCCTGCTTTGACGTTATTCGGTAGCACTTCCAAGTGAAACACCTTAATACGCCAGTTAAACAGGGTCAAATTGAGTAGGGCCGAGGAGGAGTTTGTTAAAGCGCAGTTTTTTAAACCGCGCCTTTTGCTTTTAGTTCGGCGATTGTGTCCTCATCCAAACCGGCAGCGCGCAGCAATTCATCGGTATGCTGACCGACAACGGGAGGCGCACCGGCAGCGGGTTCACTGCGGCTGAATTTCGGTGCTGGCGCCGGCTGCAATACGCCGTCGAGATCCAGGAAGGTGTTGCGAGCGACATTGTGGGGGTGCCGGGCAGCCTCGGCAAAGTTGAGCACTGGCCCAAAGCACACGTCAGTGCCTTCCAGGAGCTCACACCATTCGTTTCGGGTTTTACTGCGGAACAGCTCCTTCAGCTCCGCTTTGCCCTGGGGCCAGAGTTTGGCATTCCACTGGTTGGCAAAGTTGGGGTTATCACTGAGTCCCAAGCGCTCCACAAACTCCTGGTAGAACTGGGGTTCCAACGCGCAGACGTTGACATACTTGCCATCGGCACACTCGTAGGTATCACTCCAGGGCGCGGCGCCGTCCGCCCAGCCGGTTTCCAACTCATCGGCAATCTGACCGGTATTGCGCATCATCATCAGTAGGCTGGAAATATAGGCGGAGCCGTCGGTAATAGCCGCATCGATCACCTGGCCTTCGCCGGTACGCTGGGCATTAATCACCCCACAAAGCACCCCCCAGGCCAACATCATGGTGCCACCGCCCAGGTCTCCCACCAGGGTCAACGGTGCTGTGGGCGCGCGGTCCTTACGGCCGCCGTACCACATGGCTCCGGACAGGCCAATATAGTTGGGGTCGTGGCCAGCAGCGTGAGACAGTGGGCCGGTCTGGCCCCAGCCGGTCATGCGGCCGTATACCAGTTTGGGGTTGCGCTCAAGACAGATATCGGGCCCCAATCCGAGGCGTTCCATCACCCCTGGACGGAAGCCTTCCAGCAGGACATCGGCCTGCTCTATCAGTTTGAGGACCGTCTCCACCCCTTCTTTGCTTTTGAGGTTAACGGCGATGGACTTTTTGCCCCGGTTGAAGAACGCATGCTTGGAGTCCTCTCCGCTGGGTGCAATATTCGCGGCATTGGCGTTGGCCACCTTGCGATCCACCAGAATCACCTCGGCCCCCATATCCGCCAGCATCATACCCGCACAGGGCGCCGGCCCAATACCCGCGAGTTCAACAACTTTAATTCCAGCCAGGGGTCCTGTGCTCACAACGCATTCCTCTTGTGGTGAATTGAATCACCCCATTCTGAAACAGAGACAGAGCGGTAACAATGACATTTATGTGCATCCAAATAGGCAATAAGTGACAAGAAAGACGAGACATGACTAGCGGGTCAATCAATAACATCCCAGTTCTCGCGGGAGATGACAACTAAAACAACCCTTCAATCTCACCCCGCTGGTTGACAAAGATATTGTTGGCCGCAGGCAACGGCGGCAACCCCGGCATGCGCATAATATCGCCACAGATCACCACTAAAAACTCCGCGCCTGCCGACAGGGACAATTCCCGAATGGGCACAATATGATTGCTGGGGGCTCCCATCAGGTTTGGGTCTGTGGAAAAACTGTACTGGGTTTTGGCCATACAGATGGGAAAGTGGCCATAACCTGCAGCCTGGTATTGGCGGAACTGGTCCCGGATTTTCATATCCGCAGCAATATCGTCCGCACCGTACATAGAGCGGGCTATATGGCGGGTTTTATCCCACAAGGGCATCTCATCGTCATACAGGGTACGAAACTGGCCGCCCTCGCCTTCTGCGAGCTCCACCACCGCCTGAGCCAGTTCCTCTGCCCCGGCGCCACCATCGGCCCAGTGGTTACAGACATAGGCTTTGGCGCCATGCTGGGCGGCATAGTCCTTGATCAGTTGGACTTCGGAACCGCTATCACCGGCAAACAGGTTGATACACACTACCACCGGCACACCAAATTGTCCTACATTGTGTATATGGCGGCCCAGGTTGGACAACCCTTTTTCCACGGCGTGAACATTTTCCTTGGTAAGCTCGGTTTTCGATACGCCACCGTGCATTTTCAGGGCGCGCACGGTGGCGACAACGACCGCGGCATCTGGCTCTAAGCCGGCCTTGCGGCATTTGATATTGAAAAACTTTTCCGCCCCCAGATCGGCCCCAAATCCCGCTTCCGTCACCACATAATCCGATAGTTTCAGCGCGGTTTGGGTGGCAATTACCGAATTGCAGCCGTGGGCGATATTGGCAAAAGGCCCCCCGTGAATAAAGGCCGGGTTGTTTTCCAGAGTCTGAACCAGATTGGGTGCCAGGGCATCTTTTAACAGTACGGTCATGGCGCCGGGCGCACTCATCTGCGCAGCGGTAACCGGATCCTTGTTACGGGTATAACCGATCAGTATTTTGCCCAGCCGCTGCTGCAAGTCGGAAAGATCCTCGGCCAGGCAGAAGATCGCCATAATTTCCGAGGCCACGGTAATATCAAAACCACCCTCCATCGGATACCCGTTGCCCGGCCCGCCGATCCCTGTCACCACCTGCCGCAGCTGGCGATCGTTCATATCCACCACCCGCCGCCAGGTCACTCGCCGCAGGTCCAGGCGCAGCTCATTGCCCCAATGCACATAGTTGTCGATCAGCGCTGCCAACAGGTTGTGGGCGGCGCCTATAGCGTGCATGTCGCCGGTAAAGTGCAGGTTGATATCTTCCATCGGCACTACCTGGGCGTAACCGCCCCCGGCAGCGCCCCCTTTCATACCAAAGCAGGGCCCCAGGCTGGGTTCCCTTAAACAGATACTGGTGTTTTTGCCGATGCGGTTGAGGGCGTCCCCGAGACCAATGGTGGTGGTGGTTTTGCCCTCCCCGGCTGGTGTGGGGCTAATGGCGGTCACCAGCACCAGTTTACCGCTGGGCAAGCTTTTTAAACTGTTAATATAGTCGAGGTGGATTTTGGCTTTGGTGTGCCCGAAGGGCAGCAGGTGTTCGGGGGGAATGCCCAGGTTGGCGCCGATCTCCAGGATCGGTAGCATACTGGCTGCCCGGGCAATTTCAATATCGCTTTTGGCCATACCCTATACCTATGCGAAAGTTGAGTTCCTTCGCATAAGTATAGAAGTGTCTCTGCTTAGACGCTGTTCAGGCGCGAGGGTCGGTGGCCTCAATAATGGGACGGCTGCTTTCGCGCTGGTGGAACGCTGTCAGATTGGGATAGGCGGAAAAGTCCTGCAGGTTGCGGAAGTTGGCCCAATCCAGCAAGCAGTAGAGACACATGGCCGGGTACTGCCACTGGTCAAACTCCCCTTCCACTACTTTTTGTTCCAGTATGGCCAATGTTTCAGCGATACGCTCCCGCTGCAGATTGACAATTAGCACATCGCTATCGGTATCCACCTCTGAGCGCTGCAACATCAATAGGGTTACCAGGGAGTCGTTGACCGCATCGATTAACGTTAGGGTGTTCTGCTGCTCCCAGGTAAGGTGTTCGCGCTTCAATTTGTCATTGAGGTAGTTATAGATCACCCGGGAGTCGTAAACACTGTGGTCGTCGTCAATCAACACGGGTATTTTCATGGCCGGCGCATGGCGGCGCAACTCTTCGCGCCCCTCCCCATCCAGGATATCCAGTTCTACAAACTCGTAGTTAACCCCTTCCAGAAACAGGCGAATACGACGCACATAGGGTGAAGGCTTGGATCCTATCAGTTTCACAGTCTCTCTCCAAAAATGTTAGCTGCACTCTTTGAATTAAAGCGCAATTCAATCAAAACAGTCTAGTCGCTAAACCGGCACCCTTGCTGGCGTTGCCACCATCCGCTCCAAGTCAGCCAAGGGCATGGGTTTACCAAACCGGAAACCCTGCACGATGTCGCAGTTGTACTCTTTAACAAACTGGAACTGGTTGTCGGTTTCCACCCCTTCGGCCACCACTTTCAGGCTCAGGTTGTGAGCCATGGTAATAATGGTTCGCACCAACACTTCGTCATCCGGATCCTTGCCGAGGTCTCGTACAAAAGAGCGATCGATTTTCAACGTGTTGATCGGCAACTGCTTGAGTCGACTGAGGGAGGAGTAGGCGGTACCGAAGTCATCGATGGAGATTTCCACTCCCAGATCCCGGATAGCGTTCAATTGGGCAAAAATCCCTGCCCCTTCCGGGCCCACCAGGTTTTCAGTGATTTCCAACTCCAGACGTGTGCCGGGAAAACCCGTCGTGGACAGGATGCGGGCAATATCCTGGGCCGCTTCGCGCCGTAAAAAGTGCAACGGTGAATAGTTCACTGACAAAGCTATATCGGGGCAGCGGCCTTTATAAAGATGCAGAATTTCGCGACAGGCGGTTTCCATCACCCAAAGGTCAATATCGGCAATGAGGCCGCACTCTTCTGCCAGCGGGATAAATTCCCCTGGTGAGATAAAGCCCTCGTCCGGGTCAAACCAGCGTACCAGCGCTTCGACACCCACCATTTGCAACCCGTGCACATCCCACTTGGGCTGATAGTGTAGATACAGATGATTCCCCTCTATGGCAGTGCGCAATCTGTTTTCCAACACCAAACGGCGCTCAGCGCGGGCATTCATCTCCGGGGCGTAAAACGTAAAGCGGTTACGCCCTTGATCCTTGGAGCGGTACATAGCGGTATCGGCATTTTTGAGAATGGCGTCGGCATTGTCTCCGTCATCGGGGAATACACTGATACCAATACTGGTGCTCACATGCAGGTTGTAACCCTCTACCGTTATCGGTTCATTGATAGTGTGAATCAACTTGCTGGCAACCTGGGCAATGCCGCTGGTATCGATATCCGTCAGCAGCACGGCAAACTCGTCGCCCCCCAATCGGCTAAGGGTATCGGTTTCCCGCAAACACCCGGAAAGTCGTTGCGCGATTTCGATCAACAGCCTGTCCCCGATCGCGTGACCGAGGGAGTCGTTGATCATTTTAAAGCGATCCAGATCCAGAAAAATCACCGCAAGTTGGCCACCGTGGCGGCGGGTATGGATAATCGAGGACTGTAACTGCCTATCAAAGGTCTTGCGGTTGGCCAGGTCGGTAAGTTCATCGTGATAAGCTTGGTATTCAAACTCCCTGGCCAGCTTGGCCAGCTCCGCCGTACGCTCTTCAACTTTATCTTCCAATGCCTGCTTCACCTGGCGTAGCTCGATATCCCGCAGCTGAATCTGATGCACCATCTCGTTAAAGTCATCCACCAACAGGCCAATTTCATCTTTACTGAGCCGCTCGGCTCGCAGCGAATAATCTTTGCTCTCGGTGATACGCCGCGCCGTGTCTGCCAGTTTGAGGATGGGGCCAGTCACCACCCGGTGCAATCGGCTAGACAACAGCAGCGCCAGGAAGAAGGACACCAGAAACAAACCCACTACCGTGGCCAATGGCACTAACTGCTGTTGCCAATAATCGTGGCTGGACAACACCAAAATCTGCCCGATTTGTTCACCGTCAAACTCAATGGGCAGTAGTACGTAGAGCTGATCCTCAATGACACCGGATTCATCTGCTGGGGGCGTCGCTGGCAATGCCTTGGGGAAGCGTTCATAGGTCGCAAAGATCTGCCCCTGTACGCTATAGAGTGCGGCCCCCACAATGGTAGTTTCACTCTTGAGTGAAACCAGGGTTTTGGCGGCGGACGCGGCATCCTGAAACGTCAGGGCCGCGACACTGTTGTTGCCAATGATGCCTGCCTGAGCTTTCAGTCGATCATACATTTCGGTGCGGTGATACACCCAGTCGTTGATCGCAAAACCCAGTGTCGCCAACACCAGTGAGGCGCCAGCGGTAAACAGTAACAACAACATCAGGGTTTTGCGAATGGATTGTCGAGCCCCGATACGCATCACTCCGACTCCCCGCCGACGATGGTTGCCAATTTCAGTAACTCCGAACTGACTTTAAGACCGTTTTTCTGCGCCTGTTGAAGATTGACCTCAAAGCCGATGGAGCTGTTCTTCCGCACCAGCGCCACCAGCACACCGTTGTGTGCCTGGCCTACGCCGCGGCGATCGGTCATATCGGCGATGGTCAACACCGGTTTGTCAAAGCCTACTTGCGCTTCATTTTCCAGTTCTGCCAGGGCTTCAGTCGGCACCAACAAAATGTCACAGTTCACACTTTCCGGCAAATTGCCGACGGTTTTTTTGCTCAGCCGTCGCCCTTCCACAACTTTGCCATCGATAATGCCAAAGGCCTCTCCCAGGGCGTTGTACTGATAATGGCACACCATTAATTGCTGTGGCCGCTGCTGATATACCTTCTCTGGCCAGGTCACAAATTTGGCGATATTCAACACAAACGCGGCTTTGATCTGCTTTAATCTGTCAGTATCCGAATCCGCAACAGTCTCGGGGCTAAATAGAACCACTGGCAACACCAATGCCAACGCCGCCCAAGCCACTTGCAGATTGCGCCGACAGGTAGAGCGGAGATTAGTGATGCTTTTTTCGTACATCCAGGCCAACATCAAAACGCGGGCGTCCACTGGAGACGCATCCAAATCTCCCTCTCATTGCGTTCGGGATTGTATTGCCAGCCAAAATCCGCTGCGGGGTCATACACTTGGCTATTGAACAGGTTGTCAATGCCAAAGGTGTAGCTCAGGGTTTTGCTGATTTCACCAGAGCCGTGCAAATTGGCCACCACAAAGCTATCCGCATCATCATCGGCAAAGCTATTGGTATCGGACCGGCTGTCGTTGTGGACTAACGACAGGCCAATACTGTGCTTGCTGTGATAGTTGTAATTAAGATTCAAGCTGGTACTCCAGGACGCCAGGTAAGGCATACGGCCCAACTCGGTGCCCTCGGAATTGAGGTAGGCGAGACCAAAACGCACTTGCAAGTTTTGCAGGGGGCTGGCGTTGAGCAACATTTCCGCCCCGTGTAGCCGCAGGGTGCCTTCACTGTTGGCATAGTACTCGTCCTCCTCGTCCGGCGTTGGCATTTCGCGGATAAAGTCCTCCATATTGTTTTGGAATAGATTCAGGCTTAGATCCGCCTTCTCCCACTGGTACTGGTAACCCAATTCCAGGGTCTTCATCCGCTCAGCGTCGGGCACAGGCGGCTTAAAGCTGGTCCCTTCCAGGACCTTGAGGTACTCCCTCAAGGTTGGGGTACGGATGGCCGTCCCGTATAGCAGTTTCCAGGTCTGGCGGGTATCGGGCGTGTGTACCAGTGCGGCGCGGTAATTAAAGTACTCGTCAAACTGATCGAACTGATCAAAGCGACCACCGAGGGTCAGGCTCCACTGGGGGTTGATATCCCAGACGTCCTGGAGAAAAAACGCATAATCGTTGTTTTCGAGTTCCGGATCCGCCAGCAAATAACCGGTTTCCACCGGATCCAAAAAACCGTCTCGCCAATGGAAGCGCCGTTCGTAGCGCGTGTTTTCGGCTTTTTCACGGTTCCAGGTTACACCTGCCGCAAGAGTATGGACCTGCCAGCGCTTAAAGCCGGTAACGGAAACACCCCCCAGATTGGCATTTTGGAACTCCTCGTACCCCAGGGCCCGAGTGAGTTGTTCCTTCTCGTATTCCCGAGTCTTGTCTCTTTGGTAGTAGGTGCGGATTTCGAATTTACCGCTGTCCAGGTCCCCCACTTCATATGACAGGGCAATACTCAGGTTACTCTTATCGACGAAGGCGTCCTGTGACGTTGGGATAAACAGAAACGGCGTCTCACTTTCACTGTAATTCAGTTTTAAAGTCAAGCCCGGCAAGGGGCGAGCTTTAAGAGAGAGAGTTTGATACTGCTCATCCAACGGCTGCAGTACATCGAGCCCGATAAAACTTTTGCGGTCTTCACTAAAAGGCGCGTCCTGCGTCAGGTAACTGCCAAAAGCCTGCCACCCATCGGAATTGTAAAAGGCGGTGGTTTTGCTGCGCTGGTTGTCGCCCGCGTTGAGGCTGAGTTCCAATTTAGGCTGATCCGCGAAATCGCGGGTGGTCACGCTGATCATACCACCAAAGGCGTTGGCGCCATAAAGGCTGGTGGCAGGACCGAGAATAATCTCCACCTTTTCCACCATCTCCAGGGGGAAATTGTCCCCTAGCGAAAAATGCCCATAGTAAAGGTGCTGGCGCCTGACGCCATCCACCATTAACACCAACTTGCTGTTGTAGTGTTGCAACAAACCCCGCGCCCAAAGCGCGCGGTGCCGTTTGCGGTACTGATTCAATTGAAAGCCAGGCACAAACTGCAGCAAATCTTCCAAGCGGCGTACGCCGAAGCGGTTAAATTGGCTGCGGTGGAAACTGTAAACGGTACCTGGGGCCCTGCTAATCTGGGTCGGCAGCAGAGATGCTGAGGAAAAAACATCCAGCGAAACCAGGTCTTGCAGCGGCATATCAGCAAAACCCTCTGCTGGGCCCTTCTCGGCAGTACCAGCCTGCCCCCCCATAGATGTGCAGAGGGCAACCAATATGCCCTGGTATTTCATCGCGTTAAGCATGGGAATGATGCCCCAAATTCTCTGTTTTTATTAATTGAAGAATAAAAGAGCGCTTAACCTAACTAGGGCTGATTAAATATCTGTGTGAATAGTGGGTGGAATGCGGCAATTTTTTATAAATATTTCGCATAAAAATACTTCTATATTCCCATTTTGTTATATTTTGCTCCGGTCACAGCTGCTCATCCCAAGACTGCTTAACACTACTGCCACCTGAAACCAAGATTACCGATTCGATGCTAACATTGGAAGCGCTAATACCTTCATATTAGCCAAAAGGTTACATTGTTAATTTGCGGTTTCTATTTGATCGATAAAAGCGCAAGTTGTCTTATAACGACAGGTTAATAGATGTACAGTCAAACCAGCTCCAACGGTACTTCCGTGGTGTATTTCACTTCACTCAGGGCCACGCTGGAGTTGATATCCTGAACCCCTGGCAACTGGGACAGATGCTCGCGGAAAAACTGCTCATAGGTCTCTATGTCTTTGGTCACGATACGCAATAAAAAGTCGATGCGCCCCAGCATCACATAACACTCAGTCACCTCGGGAAAGGAGCGGATTTTCTGCTCAAACTCTCCCACCGCCTGGCGACCGTTCGCCGTGAGTTTCACTTCTGTATAGATCACCAGGTTTAGCCCCAGGTGTTTGCGGTTAAGCAAACCCACACGCCGGTCGATGAAGCCCTCTTCTTCCAGGCGTTTGATGCGCCGCCAACAGGGCGGCTGAGACAGGTTTACTCGCTCGGCGATTTCCGAGGCTGAGAGACTGGCGTCGGCCTGGATCAGCTCCAGGATTTTGCGGTCGGTTTTATCGAGATCAAGAGACATGGCTCACCCCAGAGTATAATGAATATCAAATAATCAACTATTAGCTTAATTTTATACCCTATCACACCCACGAGGTATAATTTATTCGCATATACCGCTATATGACCTCAACTCCGCATAATTAATTCTTACGACTTACGTTACAGTGATGTCCATAAACGGTCTGCAGATAACCCCCTATGGACCCTCGGGTGAACGAGGCCAACCCTCGTCATCCAACGTTAAACACGCACCAACACCGGTGTGAATAACCATACCTCCAGTGCAGCCAACACCAAAAGTGTGCCGCTGCCAGATACAGGGAGAACCGCTTTATGGCAGAGCCCCAACGGCAGCCACAGATGCCCTGCGCACCAGAAACCACCACATCCGGGGCAACTTCGCCTTACACCAGTAAACTCCACATACCGGTGGCGTCATCTCGGCCTGGCCAACAACCGGATTTTAGCCGACTGCACATTCCGGCTGCCGGCGCCACGCCGCGACCGGCAATCGATACGCCGGCAGCCGAGATGCAGCCTCTGGCCTACGGCCTGATTCGGGTGCTGGATGGTGATGGCCAGGCGACAGGCCCGTGGCGGCCAGAGCTATCCCCGGAGCAATTGCGTGCTGGCCTGCGCCATATGATGCATGTCCGTGCTTATGATGACCGTATGTTCCGTATGCAACGCCAGGGCAAACTGTCGTTTTATATGAAATGTACCGGTGAAGAGGCCATCGCCGTGGCGCAGGGAATGGCACTTGAAAAGGGGGATATGCTGTTCCCCACCTACCGCCAGCAAGGACTACTCTTCGTCCGCCGCCGTCCTGTTGTGGATATGATGTGCCACTGCATTTCGAATTCAAAAGACAACCTGAAAGGCCGGCAAATGCCCACCTTCTACAGCTGGAAGGAAGGCAACTACTACAGCATTTCCGGCAACCTGGCGACCCAATACAGCCAGGCCGTCGGCTGGGCCATGGCCTCTGCCTACAAGGGCGAAGACCATATCGCCTGCTCCTGGGTGGGCGACGGCAGTACGGCGGAAGCAGATGTGTACCATGCCCTGCTGTTTGCTTCCACCTATCGGGCGCCGGTGATCCTGAATGTGGTGAATAACCAGTGGGCCATCTCCACTCCGCAGTCCTTTGCCGCCGCGGGCACCACTTTCGCCGCCCGCGGTATTGGTTTTAACCTGCCGAGCTTGCGGGTGGACGGCAACGATTTCCTGGCTGTCTATGCTGCTACTCAGTGGGCCGCGGAACACGCCCGTCAAGGGCTGGGCGCCACCTTCATCGAACTGTTCACCTACCGCAGTGCAGGTCACTCCACCAGCGATAATCCCGAAGGTTACCGCGCCAAGGACGAAGGCAAGGCCTGGCCCCTGGGCGATCCCATTGAGCGATTGAAACAGCACCTGATCCATCTAGGGGAGTGGAGTGATGCCCAACACCAAGCCCAGGAGCAGGAATTGAGGGACTCGGTCACCGCCGATTGGAAACAGGCTCTGTCCTTCGGCACCTTGGAGGAAGGCCCCCACTGGCCGGTGCAGTCCATGTTTGACGATGTGTTTAAAGAGATGCCCGCGCACCTGCGCAGACAACGCCGGCAGATGGGGGTATAACACATGGCCAAGATGACCATGGTTCAGGCCATTAACTCGGCCCTGGACAACTGTATGCACAAAGATCCCAACGTCCTGGTGATGGGCCAGGATGTGGGCTATTTCGGCGGGGTTTTCCGCTGTACCGAAGGCCTCTACAACAAATACGGTGCCCACCGCGCCCTCGATACGCCAATTACCGAGGGCGGCATTATGGCCGCCGCTATTGGCATGGGTGTCAACGGCCTTCGGCCGGTGGTGGAGATGCAGTTTGCCGATTACATCTACCCGGGGATCGACCAGATTATCAGCGAGCTGGCGCGCCTGCGACACCGCAGTGGCGGTGACTTTTTTGCGCCGCTGACCGTGCGCGCACCCTGTGGCGGCGGCATCCGGGGTGGCCAGACCCACTCGCAAAGCCCGGAGGGGATCTTTACCCATGTGTGCGGTTTAAAAACCGTGATGCCCTCTAACCCCTATGATGCCAAGGGACTGTTGATCGCTGCTATCGAAGACGACGACCCGGTGATCTTTTTCGAACCCAAGCGGATCTATAACGGCCCTTTTTACGGTCATCACAGTGGGGGCTCGGCGGGTGGCAATGTGACTACCAGCTGGAGTGCCCACCCGGCCGGCGAAGTGCCGGAAGGGCACTACACCATTGAATTGGGCAAAGCGGCTACCGTGCGGGAGGGGTCGGAGGTCACTGTGTTGACCTATGGCACCATGGTGCATGTGGCTGAAGCGGCGATCAAAGCCAGCGGCATAGAGGCGGAGCTGATCGACCTGCGTACACTGCTACCGTTGGATACCGAAGCTGTGGCGGCCTCGGTTCAAAAAACCGGACGCTGCGTGATTATCCACGAAGCCACCCGTACTAGCGGCTACGGTGCTGAGCTGCTGTCGGAGGTACAGGAGAGTTGCTTCTGGCACCTCAAAGCGCCAATAGAGCGGGTCACCGGCTGGGACACGCCCTATCCCCATGCGTTTGAGTGGGAATATTTTCCCAGCCACGAGCGGATTATCGAGGCGCTGGAACGGACGCTTGAGAGCGATTAACAGGCCGAACTTCCTGCCCGAATCGATTATTTGCGTAGGGTGGATTAGCGTTGCGTAATCCACCAAAGAGGCAACGTGCCACACCATGGTGGATTACGCTAGCGCTAATCCACCCTACAGATTTACGAAATCAGGTGGATCCCAACATGGGAAATTACAGCTTTAAACTCCCCGACCTCGGCGAAGGCATCGTCGAGTCTGAAATCGCCGAATGGTACGTCCAACCCGGTGACAGCGTCGAAGAAGACCAACATATCGCCGACGTCATGACCGACAAGGCCATGGTAGAGGTCAGTTCCCCCGTGGCCGGCACTGTGATCGCCGTAGCCTGTGAGGCGGGCGAAGTCCTGGCCGTCGGCAAAGAACTTGTGAGCTTCGCGATTGACGATGAAGGCAATGACAACGTCGATCCTGATAGCTCAACACCAGAAGCTTCGACCCCAAATGCTTCGAAGGCACCAACCACAACTACAGGCACTGCGACACCTGAAGCGGTACCAAAACCCGAACCCGTGGCTCCTGCGGCAAAACCTTTGACGGACGCCGCAACCAATATCGCGTCCTTTACCAGCACCGTACTGGCCTCCCCCTCGCTGCGCCGACGGGCCCGTGAAGAAGGGATCGACCTGGCCACCGTGCCCGGCAGCGGCCGAGCGGGCCGCATCAGCCACAAAGACCTGGACGCCTTTATCGCCGCCGGCGGCCAACTGGCAGTCCCCGGCAATGCCGGCCTGTGCCCTCCCACCCAAGGGGTTGAGAATATCAAAATCAAAGGCCTGCGCCGGGTCATTGCACAAAAAATGCAACAGACCAAACGCAATATTCCCCACTACACCTATATCGAAGAGGTGGATGTCACTCAACTGGAAGAGCTGCGATTGCACCTTAATGCCAACCGCACCGACAATCAGCCCAAACTGACTCTGCTGCCGTTTATTATGCGGGCGATGGTGAAGGTGTTGCCCCAGTTCCCCCACTGCAACGCGCACTTTAACGACGAAACCAACATCCTCACCCAGCACGAGGCAGTGCACGTGGGCATCGCCACCATGACCGATGCCGGACTGATGGTGCCGGTAGTGCGCCACTGCGAAACGCGGGATATCTGGCAGAGTGCGACCGAGGTCGCCCGTGTCTCTCAAGCCGCTCGCGATAACCGCGCGTCAGCAGAAGAACTCACTGGCTCCACCATAACGATCACCAGCCTCGGTGCCATTGGTGGTATTGCCACCACTCCGGTGATCAATGCGCCGGAGACCGCCATTATCGGCGTCAACAAGCTGCAGGAACGCCCTATCGTCAAAGACGGCGCCATTGTCGCACGCAAGATGATGAACCTCTCCTCTTCCTTCGACCACCGCATTGTGGATGGTTTTGACGGCGCCCAACTGGTACAAGCCTTGAAACGTCAACTAGAAAACCCCGGCGCTATTTTTGTGTAAGGAAACCCCCAGTACCGCACGTTGTCCGCGGCACTTGGGGTTGCTCCCTACTCTGTGAGCAACCTTGTCAGGATCGACCGATTTGATTTTTAAAGAAAGGGACTTAATGTGCTACCTTATAACCATAAGTGGACTTGGAATATAACTGCCCATGAAATTATCAGCCTTTGGTGAGAAGTTTGCCGGCAACTCCGGCATCGTGGAATTGATGGACGACCTGGGTTTAGCGCTCAACGAAAATCCGGACATGATATTTATGGGCGGCGGCAACCCGGGCCGTGTGCTGGAGGTGGAGGCCATCTTTCAGCAGCGGCTGGAGGCTGTGATGGCCGATCCCCAACAACGCCATGCACTGTTCGGCATCTATCAGTCTCCCCAGGGGGACAAGGAGTTCCGGGATCAACTGGCCGCCTTTTTGAAGAAAGAGTTTGGCTGGAACCTGACCGGCAACAATATCGCGGTCTCTAACGGCAGTCAGCCAGCGTTTTTTGTGCTCTACAACATGTTTGCCGGGAAGATGCCCGACGGCAGCCAACGCTCTATTCACCTGCCCCTGGCACCGGAATACCTGGGCTATGCCGATGTGGGCTTGAGTGACAACTTTTTTACCGCCACCCGACCCAGCATCGAACAGCTGGAGGACCACCTGTTCAAATACCATGTCGACTTCGCCAAACTGGCTCTGGACGACAGCGTCGGTGCCCTGTGTGTGTCACGCCCTACAAACCCCACGGGTAATGTGCTGACCGATGACGAAATTGCGCACCTGGACGAGATAGCGCACAAACAGGATATCCCGCTGATTATCGACGGCGCCTATGGCTTGCCCTTTCCCAGTATCCTGTTCACCGATGCCAAACCCCACTGGAATGAAAACACCATCCTGGCCCTGAGCCTGTCCAAACTGGGGCTGCCCGGTGCGCGCACCGGCATTATCGTGGCCAGTGAAGAGATCGTCCGCGCTTTCACCAACACCAACACTATTGCCAGTCTCGCCTGCGGCAACCTGGGGCCGGCGCTGGCCAAAGAGTTGTTTAAAACCGGTGAGATCCTGACCTTGACGCGGGATTACGTCACCCCCTTCTACCGGGAGCGCTCCCATCAGACCGTGCAGTGGTTCCGCAATAAACTCGGCGACCTGCCCTACCATATTCACAAACCGGAAGGCGCCATCTTCCTGTGGCTGTGGTTTGAAGGACTGCCCATCACCAGCCAAGTGCTGTACGAGCGTCTGAAACAGCGCGGTGTATTGATTGTACCCGGACACAATTTCTTTGTCGGCATCAATGACGAATGGACCCACAAACACGAGTGTATCCGAGTATCCTATGCCCAGGACGCCGACAGGGTCCAACGCGGCGTGGAGATCATTGCCGAGGAGGTGGAAAAGGCTTACGCGGAGGGTTAAAGCCGCAATAAAGGGGGAGCACCTGCCTCCCCCTTTTCTCTGCCCACTACTCCCCACTCATCGTCATCAGTGAAGCGTTACCACCGGCGGCGGTAGTATCAACGGTCACCGTTTTTTCCACCACCAACCGCATCAGCAAACCACTACGGGCACTCTCCTGGATCATGGGTACCAAGGCGCCTTCCCGATTCACCAACACCTGCTGCACGGTTTTGGCTAAGCTTGAGTCCGGAGCCAGCAACACAGCACTGATATGGGCGTCGGAAAGTACCCCTTTAGCCACATCTAGCGATTGCAGTGCCAACACCCCCTGTGGTAGGCCAGACTCTATCAAACACTGCATCCAGCGCTGAACATAGGGCTTCAGATTTTCACTGACCAGTACCACCACTCCGTTACCCGAGAGCAGCCCTGCAACCAAACGTTCGATAAACCCTTCGACCGTCGAGAGCGAGACGGTCTCCGCGTCAGCATCCATCAAAAGCGCAACAACGCCGCGACTTTCAAACAGCAGCTGGTTGCTTTCGCCGGTAGGTCCCGGTAAGAGTTTAGGGGCAAACAGTTGCTTCTCGGCTTGTTGAATCAAGCCGCGACCCGCTTCCAGCATTTGTTCTCCGGAGGCGCCCAGCAACAGCTGTGGATCAACCACCAGTGCGGATAAAAACCGTCGAATAACAGAGACCTTTTCGACCCCGCTTTTGTTGGCCCACTGCAGTTGTGCCAGGGCGGTTGTCGTTAACAGATTGGCGGCCGGCAGATTTTCACCCAAGGTAAGCGAAAGCTCCCCGGATGGTTGAACAGCCGCAGATTGAGATGAAATCGGTTTTAACAAGCGCTTCAAATACAGCGGCCCACCTGCTTTGGGGCCAGTACCCGACAAGCCGCGACCACCAAAGGGCTGTACCCCCACCACCGCACCGATCATATTGCGGTTTACATAGACATTGCCCACCTGGGCCCGTTCCGCGATCCGCGCTGACACAGCCTGAATACGGCTGTGGACACCCAGGGTCAGCCCGTAACCCGTGGCATTGATCTGATCGATAACCTGCTCCAGCTCGTAGCCTTTGTAGCGAATCACGTGTACCACCGGTCCAAACACTTCTCGCTGCAACACGGAAAGGTCGCTGATCTCATACAGATGCGGGGCAAAGAAAGAGCCTGACTCACGCCCTTGAGGCAATTCACAGGCATAGAGCAATTTCGCGTGTTTATGCTGTGCCAGATACTCGGTATGCGATTGCAACCGTCCCAGGGCTTTCTCATCAATCACCGGCCCCACATCGGTGCTTAACAAAGCGGAGTCGCCGATCGCAATCTCCTGCATCGCCCCCTGGATCATAGCAATGATCTTGTCGGCCACATCTTCCTGCAAAAATAACACCCTCAGCGCTGAACAGCGTTGACCGGCACTCTGGAAACCGGACTGGATCACATCGTCGACCACCTGTTCCGGCAGCGCCGTGGAATCCACGATCATCGCATTCTGCCCACCGGTTTCCGCAATCAACGGGATATCCGTTTCCGGCCGTTGCGCCAAGGTTTTGGCCAACCACAACCCGGTTTCAGTGGAACCGGTAAACATCACTCCCTGGATACGGGGATCAGGCACCAGTTGTTCGCCCACCGGTTTACCCGGGGATACCACCAACTCCACCACGCCGTCGGGGAAACCGCATTCGGCCATCAAGCGAATCACCACCTGTGCCACCAGGCTGGTCTGCTCCGCCGGTTTGGCGATCACGGTATTACCAGCCACTAACGCCGCACTGATTTGCCCCAGAAAAATCGCCACCGGGAAGTTCCAGGGACTGATACAGAGGATTACACCACGCGGTTGCAGCTGGGAATCTGTTATTAGCTCTTCAGCGCGGTCTGCATAGTAACGGCAGAAGTCCACCGCCTCGCGCACCTCCGCCACCCCGTCAGCCACCGACTTGCCCGCCTCTTTGACACAGAGGGCTATCAGCAGGTCGCGATGACTTTCCAGTCTGTCTGCCAGTTGTCGCAACAGCGCGGCACGCTCCTGTACCGGTGTATCAGACCAGCTATCAAACGCGGCGTGCGCTTTGCTCAACTTGTTTTCTATCGTATCGCGGTTTGCATAGCGGATTGCGCCAACCACTTGTCCGCGATCGGCCGGGTTGCGCACCCGTTGGACGGAACAGTCATCGCGGTAGACGCTGTCTTTGATCCGCTCCTGCTGTACCCGCCACCACTGGTCCATACCGCGATCCATCGCCGTGACTGTCGCGATATCGGTGAGATCGGCCCCGGCAGAATTGATACGATCGCCCTTTTCTTCACGGGAAAGACGGTAAAGATCCCGTGGCAGCGGGATATGGGGATTGCGTTTTACCGCCCAACCGTGCACGGTTTCCACCGGGTCCTGTAACAGCGACTCAACCGGCACCGACTCGTCGACAATATTGTTCACGAAGGAGCTGTTGGCCCCGTTCTCCAGCAGGCGCCGTACCAGGTAAGCCAGCAGGTCGGCGTGCTCACCCACCGGTGCATAGATGCGACAAGCAACGGTTTCCTGTGCCAGTACCTGATCGTACAGCGCTTCGCCCATGCCGTGCAGGCGCTGGAATTCATAATCCCCACGCGAGTTAGGCGTGCCGTTATCCATCTCCAAAATCGTGGCCACCGTATAGGCATTATGGGTGGCGAACTGCGGATAGACTAGCTCCCGTGCCTCAAGCAGGCGTTTGGCGCAAGCCATATAGGAAACATCGGTGGAGGGCTTGCGAGTAAACACCGGGTAATCCTTAAGCCCCTCCTGCTGGCTCCATTTGATCTCGGAGTCCCAGTAGGCCCCTTTGACCAGGCGCACCATCATTTTGCGTCCCACCCTGCTCGCTAAAGCTGTCACCCAATCCACCACATGCAGCGCCCGCTTCTGGTAGGCTTGCACCGCCAGGCCAAAACCTTCCCATCCGTCCAGGTCCCTGTCCGCAAACACCGCTTCGATAATATCCAGGGACAGATCCAGCCGGTCCGCCTCTTCCGCGTCCACCGTAAAACCGATATCCCATTCCTTCGCCGCCAGTGCGAGTTCCTTCAGGCGGGGAACCAACTCATTCATCACCCGCTGGCGATGAGAGAATTCGTAACGTGGGTGGATCGCTGACAGCTTGACGGAAATGCCCGGACTGCTGATCGGCCCACGTCCCGCCGCCGCCTTGCCGATAGCTTCAATTGCGGTTTTGTAACTTTGGAAATAGCGATCTGCATCCGCCATGGTACGGGCGCCCTCACCCAACATATCGTAGGAGTAACAGTAACCCTTCGTCTCCTGCTTTTGTGCGCGCTCGATTGCTGCGCCTATGGTTTTGCCCATCACAAACTGGCTGCCCATAATCTGCATGGCGTAGCGCACCGCGGCGCGAATCACTGGCTCACCCAGGCGGTTGACGGTTTTCTTCAATAGGCCAATCTGTTTTTGCTGTTTCCGCTCGCGGTCTTCATCGGTATAACTGACCACCTTGCCGGTCAACAACAGCCCCCAGGCGGACGCATTCACAAACAGTGAATCGCTGTTGCCCAAATGGGCGGCCCAGTCACCGGAAATTAACTTGTCCCGAATCAACTCGTCCATGGTGTGTTTATCCGGCACCCGCAATAGCGCTTCGGCCAGGCACATCAATACAATGCCCTCTTCCGTCGACAACGCAAACTCCTGTAACAGCGCGTCCACGCCCCCCTTGCCAATTTGGGCTTGCCGAATGCCCACCACCAGTTCACGGGATTGCTGCCACACTCGGGCTCGCCCGGTGGCCCCGATATCCGCCAGGGGCAACAACTCGTTGATCACGGCGTCTTCATCCTTGCGATAATAGTCACGCAAGTTCTGCCGCTGGGAGTCTACAGAAGGTAAAACGCCGTCAAACAACATGATAAATCCCCTTATTGCCGTAAAATTTATATGCTGTAGTATAAGCATTTTGGTGCAAAATATTTTGGCGATTTTGCTGGTTATGCCAAATATTAAACTGAAGAAAGAGATTTTATCGGCATATTATTTTATTCTCAGAAATTGGTCATATAGGTGAAAGAGATCAAAGAACGGCGTCTGGATCGCATTGATATTGCCATCCTGGACGTACTGCAAAAGGATGGCCGCATCTCCAACGTGGAACTGGCCAAGCGGGTTAACCTCAGCCCCAGCCCCTGTCTGGAGCGGGTCAAACGCCTGGAGGCGGAAGGCTATATCGAAGGCTATGTGGCCAAACTCAACGCCCCTAAACTCAATCAGGGCATGGCCGCTTTTGTGCAGGTGACCCTGGATCGCACCACCGGCGATGTGTTTGACCGCTTTAAAGACGCGGTGGTGGAAATCCCCGAAGTGGCCGAGTGCCATATGGTTGCCGGGGGTTTTGATTACCTGGTGAAGTTACGGATCAGCAATATGGAAGCCTACCGGGAGGTGCTGGGACAGCTGGTGGAGCTCCCCGGCGTGGCCCAAACCCATACCTATATAGTCATCGAGCCCGTAAAGCAGGACAGTGGCCTGCCATTGGCGGTGCCGGGGCGGTAGGAGGGCAATCAGGGGAATTTGTATTCCGGTGACTCGTCAAGCGCTAATCGAACGGATTGATTAGCCTAACCCCTGTTCCCTTAAAGTCATCCACATTACGTGTGACAAGGGTTAGGTCGTAAATCAACGCCGTGGCCGCAATCTGCTTGTCGATGGCATTCTCGTGGTGGGGCACTCTCAGTTTTCCCCAAACCTGGGCTTCGGTGTCGGAGAAATATAAAATATTGTTCGAATATTCAAGAAGGATCGACTGCAACCAGTCTTCCAGCATAGCGGCTTGTTTATGATCTCCCCGGTGCCGAATAAGCTCTACACCCCTACGCAGTTCGCCGACTGTTATAACACTGATAAAAACATCGGTTTCTTGATCCACTGCTTGTTTGAAAAAACGTTTAACCCCGGGGTTTGCTTTCCCTTTTTTACGTATTTCGCTAATGACATTCGTATCAACTAAATACATCTTCGTCCTTGTCGTCTTGAGCTCGCTCAAAGTCGACATCATTGCCAACGTTGGGGATAGTTTTTAGCGCCTCTACAAAGCTTTTCTTTTTTGGGTGCAGAAGAACAGATTCGAGAATGCGGCGGTGTTCAGCTTCAGCGCTAATACCGTGCTGGCCAGCACGGGCCTTAAGTGCCTTGACCACTTCTTCGTCAATATTTCGAACTACCAGGTTAGCCATATCAGACCTATGCATCTTACCGAACAACTGCCCAAATGATAGCTTTGATATCATTGCTATGCAATCATTGATAGCACCCCTCGTTGGCTCCCCCCACAATCCATTCATACAGAGACTGATTCCCTAAAACGGTACCGGATACTCCTGTAAAATCTGACTGACTTCTACCAAAATCTCCTCACTTAAAGGTTTTTCGAACGCGCTCAAGTCCTCTTTTAGTTGATCCATAGAGGTGGCACCAATGATCGTCGAAGTGACGCCATTTACTTGTGATGTTTGCCGAAATGGGGCGAGGTGCGGTTGGGCCAGTGCAACTGGTACAAGTCGATATAGTCAGTCTGCAGGCGATTGAGCGAGGCGTCCACGGCACTCAGGACCGCCTCACCGGTAATATCCCCTCCACTGCGAATCCATGACAGGCCGGCCATTGCCGGCGATTTTGGTGGCCAGAATAAACGCTTCCCGGCGGCCGGGATTGGCAGCAATCCAGTTGCCGATAAGGGTTTCTGTCGATCCGTAGGTTTCAGCCGTGGGGGGCACTGCATACATTTCGGCGGTATCGATAAAATTTACGCCGACAGCGAGAGCGTGTTCAATTTGTGCATTGGCGTCTTGCTGGTTATTTTGCGTGCCCCAGGTCTTGGTGCCGAGACAGACTCGCGAAACAGAGAGACCAGTGCGGCCCAGTGGTGAAAATTGCATGTAAAAACCTAGCTCCTGGACTTGCCGATCAATTTGCGCGAGTTGGCCATATTGCGAAATACCAGCGGGCGCTGGGCGGGCTCCGGCTGCTGTGCGCTGGCCACAATATCCAGCACCTGTTCATGGTGCAGACTCTTATCGCACACCGGATCAGCGTTGGTTGCCTCGCCCGTCATCAGGTAAGCCTGACAGCGGCAACCGCCAAAATCCTTGGTCTTTTCCGGGCAACTGCGGCAGGGTTCGCGCATCCATTCGTCGCCGCGGAAGGCGTTAAACCCCGGGGAGTCGTACCAGATCGCCTCGACATCCATCGCCTTCACATTCGGAAACTCGAGCGGCAACAGTTTGGCACTGTGGCACGGCAAAGCGGTGCCGTCCGGGGTCACGGTGAGGAACACTGACCCCCAACCGTTCATACAGGCCTTGGGGCGGTTTTCATAATAGTCCGGCACCACAAAAATGATTTTCATTTTGTTGCCGAGCTTTTCCCGGTACTGGTTCGTTATCTGCTCTGCGCGTTGCAGCTGTTCGCGGGAGGGCAATAACTGCTCCCGGTTTAGCAGGGCCCAACCGTAATACTGGGCGTTGGCCAGCTCCACATAGTCTGCTTCCAACTCGGCGGAGAGTTCGAGGATCTGACCGATCTGGTCGATATTTTGCCGGTGCAGCACGAAGTTCAGTACCATGGGATAGCCCTGGCGTTTCACCTCACGTGCCATCTCGAGCTTTTGTGCAAACGCCTTATTGCTGCCGGCCAGCAGGTTATTCAGCTCGGCGGCGCTCGCCTGGAAGCTGATCTGGATATGGTCCAGCCCCGCTTCGCGGAAGGCCGCCACCCGCCCGGCATCCATACCGACGCTGGAGGTAATCAGATTGGAGTAGTAACCGAGGCGACGCCCCTCGGCGATCAACTCTTCGAGGTCGGGCCGAACCAGGGGTTCCCCACCGGAAAAGCCCAGTTGTACAGCGCCCAGCTTGCGCGCCTCCGCCATCACCCGGCACCAGGTCTCGGTATCCAGCTCTGCCGCCTCATTGGCAATCTCCAGGGGGTTGGAGCAATAGGGGCACTGCAGTGGGCAGCGGTAGGTCAGCTCGGCCAGCAGCCAGAGTGGCGGACCTGTGTGAGAACTGCTTGTCTTATTGGCTGTGGTGTTACTCATGTAGGAGCCAGTTGTTGTCACAGGCCTCTTGCAAAAAGACCAGGGTATCGTCTGCGATGGTTTTCACATCGGGAAAACGGCCGGACAGTTCAGTGATAATGTCGTTTACGCTCCGCTGCCCATCGCACAGGGAGAGGATGGCGCCGGCACTGAAATTAAGCTTGACCATGCCCTCGGGGTAGAGCAGCACGTAACAATCCTGCGCCTCCTCCCACTGCAAGCGGAACTGGCTGTTAATCTCGGGTACCCACTGGGGATCGATCATTGGCGGTTGTCTCTTTTTAAATTGCTCAGCGGGGATTAGCTGCTCCCGGGTAGCGCACAGTTGTGGTACGGCGGCGTGCCGTGCACATAGGCCATGGTCATGGCATCCAGCATGGTCCAGAGAATGTCCAGTTTGAATTGCAGAATCTCCAGTGCATGCTCCTGCTGTTCGCGGGTGGCAAAGTGCTCCAGGGTGACCGTGAGGCCGTGCTCCACATCGCGGCGGGCCTCCGTCAGGCGGTTGCGGAAGTACTGGTAGCCCTCCGCCTCAATCCAGGGATAATATTCTGGCCAATTATCCAGGCGGCGCTGGTGAATAGTGGGCGCAAACAGCTCCGTCAGCGAGGAGCAGGCGGCCTCCTGCCAGGTGGCGCGGCGGGCAAAGTTGACGTAGGCATCCACCGCAAAGCGGACTCCCGGCAACACATGGCGCTGATCGATAATTTCCTCACGGGTCAGGCCGCAGGCCTCCCCCAGCCGCAACCAGGCTTCAATGCCCCCTTCTTCGCCTTCGCGGCCATCGTGGTCCAGGATGCGCTGAATCCACAGCCGGCGCGTATCCCGGTCTTCGCAGTTGGCAAGAATCGCCGCATCCTTTACCGGGATTTTAATCTGGTAGTAGAAACGGTTGGCCACCCAGCCGCGGATCTGCTCGGGGGTGCTCTGGCCACTGTTCATGGCGATGTGCAACGGGTGGTGGATATGGTAGCGGGCGCCCATGGCGCGCAGCCGCTGTTCGAACTCTTTTGCCGACCAGGGTGTTCTGTCTTTGACAGCCCCAGGACCTTTGGTTGCCCTGGAGCCTTGAGAGGGCTGGGTCATAATTATCACTCTGAGGATGGAAAAGTCGGGATGGATATTCTGGCGGAAAACTTAAAGCGTGATTTCCATACCGTCAAAGGCCACTTCGATTCCCCGTTGATCCAGTTCCCGACGCTCCTCCGAATCCTCTATTAAAATCGGATTGGTATTGTTGATATGAATCAGGATTTTACGCGGTTTGGCCAGCGTGTCGAGCAGCTCCATCATACCGCCCTCCCCGGACTGCGGCAGATGGCCCATCTCCGCGGCCAGTTTCGTGCCCACGCCGGCCACAATCATCTCGTCTTCCCGCCAGAAGGTGCCGTCCACCAGCAGGCAATCTGCCGCTTCCATCAGGGGCAGCAGATGTGGCTCAATAGTCCCAAGACCCGGGGCATAGAACAGATTCTTGCCGCTGTTGAGATCCTCGATGCAGATACCGATATTGTCCCCGGGGTGCGGGTCGTTACGATGCGGCGAATATGGCGGGGCCTTGCTGCTCAGAGGCACTGGCGTAAACCGCAAGCCCTCGATGCCGGCAATTGTGAAGGCGTTCCTCTCTCCATTTTCTCCTTGCTCGCCGATCTCGATCCGTTGGCGATGGATACCGCCGTTCCAGGCCTCCAGCATCCGGAACACGGGAAAGCCGGTAGTCAGGTCCTCGTACACCATATCGGTGCAATAGACCTCGTGGGGGCAACCCTCGCGCAGCATCAGCAGGCCAGTGGTATGGTCGATCTGGCTGTCCATATACACAATGGCCGCGATGCCGGTGTCCCTGAGGCCCTGTTTGGGCTGGATCTGCGGGAAGGCTTCCAGTTGTGCGCGAATATCCGGGGAGGTATTAAAGAGCACCCAACGTTGATCGTCGGTACTGACAGCAATGGAGGATTGGGTACGGGGCTGGGCTTGAATATGGCCGCTGCGCACCCCGTTACAGTTGTAACAGTTGCAGTTCCACTGGGGAAAGCCACCCCCGGCGGCAGCACCCAATACGTGAATCTTCATAGGTGTGCCTCTGTGTTCCTCTATAGGGTCTTTTTCTTGTGATTGGTGTTTTAACCGCTTTACTTAGCGGTTGGCGAAGTACATAGTGACTTCAAAGCCGATACGCAGGTCTGTGTAGCTGGGTTTGCTCCACATAGGCATACTCCTATTTATCGATATTCATACTAACGTTTTAATCTTTAAGCGTTTCAAGAGAGTACCATCGACCAGCTACAAATAGAAGCGTAGTGTTTATAAAACCTATAAATTCAGAAGGATAGAGTCAGGTCCACCCCATAGGTCCGCGGCGCCCCTGCCGAGCCGCGAATCCCCTGACTACTGGCCACAATATCGTCAAAATACAATTTGTCGGTCAGATTATTGCCCCACAACCGCAACTGCCAGTTTCGGTTAAAGGGTTTATAACCCAAACTGGCATTGACCAACCCGTAACTTTCCTGGGTTAAACGGCTGGAGGCCGGGTGGCCAACAAAGTCGAAGTTATACTCATCCTTGTAGGAATAGATCAGCACCAGTGGCAGCTCGGCGGCGTCCGTTTGCCAGCGGTAATTTATCGCCAGATAGCCGGCAAAATCCGGGGCTCTTAACAGGCTCTCACCGTCAGCATCAAAGGCGATATCGGTCATGCCGGGCTCCGACATCCCCAGCGACATTCGAAACGCCCGGGCCGATGCATCATAATCCTGATACTCGCTGTCGAGCCAACTAAAGCCCGTGGAGAGGCTCAGGGCCGGGCTAAGCAGGATTTCCAGGTCTGCTTCCAGCCCCTTGACCTTGGCATTGGCGGCATTTTCAGTGGTGAGTGCTACCGAGAGCCCGCCACCACCTGCAGCGCGACTCACTTGCAGATCGGTGTAGTCGTAATAAAAGAGCGCACCGTTAAGGCGCAAGCGCTGCTCCCATAGATCGAGTTTGCAACCCAACTCCAACATATCGAGAATCTCTGGTTCCAGCGCTTTATTGCCAAACGCCGGGTAGTTGTAGCCGCCGCTTTTAAAGCCCCGCGCATAAGTGACATACAGCAACCCTTTACCCGCCTGATACTCTAAACTGGCCTTGGGGGTAAACTCGCTCCAGTGGTCGTCATCGGTAAAATCGTCCACCTGGTCAACGGTACTGAAGACACCGGGCAGGGTTTTGGTCTCAGCGTCTTTTTCTTCGCTGCTCCAGCGGGCGCCAAAGGTCAGCGCCCAACGATCATTGATTTGGTAGGTGGATTGTCCAAAAATCGCCCAGGAATTGGTTTCCACACTTTGGCGGCCTTGGGAGACCAATATACCCGGAGGCAGAAGCCCCTGGTCAGTAAGGTCCGTAAAAATAATCAGGCGTCCTTCCTGTTTAAAGTAATAGATGCCGGCAAGCCACTGCCACTGGTCACCTATGTCCCCCATCCACTGGATTTCCTGAGACCAGGTTTCCGTCTTTTCCGTCGTATGTACATCCTGACTGCGTAGATTGGTGGCGTCCACATCGAGTGCCGCGCCTCCCTCCATGATCGAATAGGTCGTAATCGCAGCCAAGTCGAAGTCGTCAAATCCCCAATCGAAGCGCAATTGCCCAGCCAGCTCATCAAAAACGACTGTGTCGTCAATCTGTGTAGCAGTCTTCTGCCGATCAGCGGTGGTGATCCCCCCCAGCGCGGTCCCCACATCAAAACCGGTTGGACTCAGGTTCTGTACTTCATTATGGTCATGGTCATCGCGACGCCAATATTCCAGGTTCAGAAGAACACTTCTTTGTTCGTTGACTTGCCAGCGGGTTTTGAGCCGATAGGCCTGAAAATCCTTATCATCAAATTCTTCTTCCCCAGCCGGCACAATATTGTCCACATAACCATCGCGCTGCACCACCATTCCGGTGAGCCGGCTTTTTAATTGATCGCTGACCACCCAGGTACCGGACGCCGATAGTTGCCGGTGCTGAAAGTTACCGATCCCCAGGCTCACTTCCGCCTCCGGTTCATCGGCCGGGTCTCGGGTGATCACGCGAATGGCCCCACCGGTGGCATTGCGTCCATAGAGTGTTCCCTGGGGCCCTTTTAAGACCTCCACCCGCTCCACATCCATCAGCTCCAGCAAAGCTGCTGAAGGACGGCTGATGTAGCGGTCGTCGCTGTAGGTGGCGACACTGGACTCCAGCCCCATCAACGACAGTCGGGTGCCTATGCCCCGCAAATAGGGCTGGGCAGTGGCGCTGGTGTTGTTAAACACCAGGCTGGGTGTCATCTGCTGCAGGGTCTGGGCGGTAGCGATCCCCACCTTTTCCAGCTGATCGCCGCTAAATACCGAGACCGCAATGGGTATCGATTGCAGGTTTTCGCTCCGCTTTTGGGCGGTAACAATTACCTCCTCGATAACGAACTCGCTTTCGAACAATTTTTCCTTGGGATTGGACGCTTGGCCGAACACGGTTGCCGTGTTAACCGAGATCAAAAGACTGGCGAGCGCCGCATAATATAGCTGATTCTTATGAGCCGACAATTGCTTATCCCTCAAAGATCGAGATTCTCTATGGGATAAGCATAGACCCATATAAGGTTGTCGGCTCTATCCTCCGTTATGCCCGTTTCCGAGGCTCTAGCCATTGGGGCATTAAACTCTCCGGCTCCACGTCCAGTTCTTTGTGGTAAGCAATACCCAATTTGTCCAGCTGCTTCAATAAGCCGCTTTTTCGAAAGTACTCAAACAGTTCAGTACTGCCGCCAATATACTCGCCCCCAGGGCCTTAAACAGCTTACGCACCGACCAACAAAATTCACACCACTCCAATGCAAACATCACCACTGGTTGCTTGTGGACAATCTCGTTGACAATCGCGGCCGTATCCCGGTCCAACTCAACAGGCGCTGTGTCGGACGCCTCGGCGTGCACTTCTGTCGTCCCTACCGGCTCGACCGGCGCCGCAAACTGATATCCAGGGGTGGACTGCGACAGCAATAACTCCTCGCCGGTCATCTCCTCAGAAATATCCGCAAACAAGGGTGTCGACAGATAGCGCTCGCCGGTATCCGGCAGCATACACACAATATTGGTACCGGCGGGAGAGCGCTCGGCCACGTTGAGAGCCGCCGCCAGGGTGGCACCGCTGGAGATACCCGCGAAAATCCCTTCCTGGCAAGCCAGACCGCGACACAGTTGCAACGACTGATTGCCGTCTACCGGCACCACCTCGTCCACCCATCGGCTTTCAACTGCATCTTCCGTCAGGCGGGAGATAAAATCCGGGCTCCAACCCTGCATCAGGTGGGGCCGAAAATGGGGATGGCTGGCGCTGGGTTGGCCGTCGTCGTCCCGGGGCTGAGGTAAACCGCTGGCCAACACGGGCGAATTGTCCGGCTCGGCCACAATAATACGGGTTTCCGGATTTTCCGCTTTTAACACCCGAGCAACCCCTTTTAAGGTGCCACCGGTACCGGAACCGGTCACCCAGTAGTGCAACGGCTGGTCGGCAAAATCTTCCAATATCTCCCTGGTGGTGGTGGCACTGTGCACATCGGCATTGGCTTCATTTTCAAACTGCCGGCAGAGGTAGTCGTCGTGTTTTTGTGCCAGCTCCACCGCTTTGTCCAACATGCCGGTGCCCTTTTCCGCCGCCGGAGTCAACACCACCTTGGCACCCAAAAAGCGCAACAGCTTGCGGCGTTCGACACTGAAGTTTTCCGCCATGGTCACCACTAGGGGATAGCCTTTTTGTGCACACACCATCGCCAGGCCGATGCCTGTGTTGCCACTGGTGGCTTCAACCACTGTCTGGCCCGGTTGCAGCTCACCGGTCTGCTCCGCCCTTTCAATCACGGCGCGAGCCATACGGTCCTTGACCGAGCCCATGGGATTAAACGCTTCCACTTTCACATACAGGTTAACGCCTTCCGGTGCCAGCTTGTTGAGCTTTACCACGGGGGTATTGCCAATGGTGTCGAGAATATTGTCGTAGCGGGCCATCTGAATCCCCTTAGTTAACAATCAGTGGTTATTAACAGAGTCAGTTTTACGCCTGTTGCCTCTAAACCGTTGATTTTAGATTGCGCCTCTAACGACGTATTGAGCGTGGAATTTAGCGTGGTTTTTTTAAAAAAGCCTAATCCAAGACCTGGATTTTTCATCTCCCGGGACTTCGCCCATCGAGGCCTCCAGTTTAGCGCCAACCTGGCCGACACCGAACGGGTGCGGCTGACCCTGGAACTCAGTGAGATCCAGCTCACCGCCGCGCCGGTGGAAGATTGGGAAACAGCGATCAGCCGTTATCTATCCCTAGCGGAGCAAGCCCTGGACCACGGCGACCTGGCCCACGCGCGCCAGGGGTACCATCTGGCCAGCTACTTGCGCTGGGTCCACGGCCAGTGGTCCGAGGCTCAGCGCTATACGTTACAGGCGGAACGGGTGACCCGTGGCGGCAAGGAGGAGGACCATATCCTGGGCATGGCGGAAACCGCCAAGTGCCTGGCGTTATTGGAGCGGGAGCTGTCCCAGGCAGACGCTATGTTAATGGAAGCCCGGACGTTGGGATAACACGGTGGGACACCCCCGGCGATATGCCAATACCCGCGTCGACAACGCACCCACCCTGTCCCTGGATCTCGGCAGCGGTGAAGTCCGGACAGTTGTCTGGGCCAGCGGCTATCGGCCAGACTACTCTTGGTTAAAGTTGCCGGTGTTTGATCCCAAAGGCAACCTCAGGCACGACGGTGGTATTGTGGCAGCACCGGGTATGGTGGCCTTGGGTTTGCCCTTTATGCGTCGACGCAAATCCAGCTATATGCACGGTGCGGCGGATGATGTGAGGGATCTGTGTGATTATTTGGTGGCGGGATTGCGAGCGCGGCATTCGATCGGCGTTTCTCCGGTCCAACGCCGAAACGCCCGCGAGAAAGCGCTGACATGAGCATACCCCAATAAAAATGCGATTTCCGTTAGGGGCAGCTTGGTTTTTTCTACATACTGACAAGCCATTTGCCGGCGAATTTGGTCCGCATACTGATTATACAGCACCCCCCGGTCACTTAAACGTCGCTGCAGGGTTCGCTTGGTCATGCACAATTGGCTGGCGACCTCATCGGCGCTGGGTATGCCGTTGCTCAGGGATTTGGCAATCAGATTGCCTACCTTCGCCACCAGATCGTCCGCCTCCGTCTGGTTATCCAAGGCTTGGCGCAGGTGTTCCTGCAAAACGGTGTAAAGCCTGGATTCCGCGTGGATCACTTTGCGCTCGAGTAATTTCTTATCGAACACCAGGGAGTTAATCGACTGCCCAAAAGAGATTGGCGCACCAAAGATACGTCGATGTTCAGTATCTTTCTCCGGTTTAGGGTGTTCAAAGTGAACTTCTTTGGGATGCCAATCAATAGCCAGTACCGTGTCCACCACACTCTTGACCAATGCCAAAGTGCATTCCGCTTCCTGGCGACGTTCAATCGCGCTTGGCTCGACAATGGAATAGGCGTACGTAAATCGCGCCAGGTTGTTTTCCGTTTCCAGCGCCATATCACAACCACGGGCGTAGACATGCAAATAACGGGCAAAGTTCTGTAACGCTTCGTGCAATGTCGGCGAGTTCATAATGGCATAACCCAACGCCCCCATATCATGGGGATGAACCCGGCTACCCATGTGCAATCCAAAACAGTCGTCGCCACTTCTCTCGGCGGCCAGCTCCATCAGTTTACAGTGCTTGGCCAGAGAGATCTCGCTATCGGGGTCGGTTAATGCGACGCGGGGGATTCCCACCTCTTCCATCAGCGGTTCAAACACATCGCTGAATTTCTGGTAGACCCCTTCCGCAGCAAAGGATGGCACCTTAAGCGGCGCCTTGTTCTGCTCTGCCATCAATAATCATCTGTTACCTATCAATGATAGAATGATAGACAATCAACCGGTCACCGCCACTGGCCTCAAATGGTTCCGATAGCGCTCACGCAGAGGGACCTTGGACACTTTGCCGGTTGCCGTATGGGGCAATTCGTCAAGCACAATCACATCATCGGGCAGCCACCACTTAGACACCTTAGTCTTCAGGTATGCCAGCAACCCCGCTTTTTCGACCGGCCCTTTGGCTGTGACCAATAACAGGGGCCGCTCACCCCACTTGTCGTGGGGCACACCGATGACACAGGTCTCGGTGATATTGTCAAAACCCAGCGCGGCATTTTCCAGCGCAATAGAACTGATCCACTCGCCGCCGGATTTGATCACATCCTTGGCGCGATCCACGATTTGCATATAGCCGTCGGGATCGATGGTAGCGATATCGCCGGTATCAAACCAGCCGCCCTCAGTAAAGGATGAGCGGTCTTCATTGCGAAAATAACCCTGGGCGACCCAGGGACCGCGCACTTGCAGGTGGCCGTAACTTTTACCGTCCCGGGGTTGTTCCTCCCCCTGCTCATCCACAATTTTCATCTGGATACCACACAGGGGTTTGCCCTGTTTCAGCTGCAACCGGTAGCGCTGCTCCCGGGGTAGTTGGTCCATTGCCGGTGTCCGGTAGTTGACTGCCCCCACAGGACTGAGCTCGGTCATGCCCCAGCCGTGCATTACAAACACGCCGTGTTTTTCCTCAAATTTCTGAATCATGGACAGAGGTACAGCCGAGCCACCCACAATGGCTTTTTTTACCGAGGAGAGTATCTTTCCTGTCTCGGCGGTATATTTCAACAATCCCTGCCAGACCGTCGGCACCCCACACATGCCATCCACCTGTTCGTCACTGATCAGTTTGTACAGGGCCGCACCGTCCATGGCGGGCCCCGGCAATACCAGTTTCGCCCCCAACTGTGTCGCCGAATAGGGAATTCCCCAGGCACAGGCATGAAACATAGGCACCACGGGCATCACCACCGAGGCGTTGTCCAGCGCCCAACCTTCCCCACCACTCACCGCCCGGGCGTGCAACAGGGTGGACTTGTGGGAATAGAGCACCCCCTTGGGATTACCCGTAGTACCGGAGGTGTAACACAAGCTCGCCGCGGTCTGTTCCGGAAACCGTGGCCAGGTAAAGTGCTCAGCAGCATCGGCGACTAATGTCTCGTAACACAAAACATTGGGCAGCGAGGTGTTTGGCATATGCTCGGCATCGGCCAAAATCACATAACCCAATACCGAGGGCAGTTCCGCCTGGATACTTTCCAACAACGGCGCAAACATCGGATCCAAAAACAGATAGCCATCCTTAGCGTGATTAATGATGTAGATGATTTGTTCCGTAAACAGCCGAGGGTTGATCGTGTGGGTCACAGCACCAACACCGGACACACCAAAATAGAGCTCGTAATGGCGAAAGTCATTCCAGGCCAGGGTGCCGATACAATCGCCCTCCTGTACACCAAGTTTAGTGAGCGCATTGGCCAGACGTTTGACCCGCCGGGCGGCGTCGGCGTAGGTATAGCGATGCGCTGCGCCATTGACACTGCCACTGACAATTTCCGTCTGCCCGTAACAGTGCGCCGCATGTTCAAGCAGGTCGGAGATCAACAGAGATTCATCCATCATATTACTCAACATCTTCACCTCTCCCGCTATTCTGGAAACACTGCGTTGGCAAACGCCTGGGTGAGTTCACCGTAAGGCACACAAATAGAGGCTTTTAGCGGGTTATCGTCACTGCAGTGATAAACCGTTTTGCTGTGGGAATAGTTGTTAAACCCTTCCCGCCCGGAGTGGCAACCGATACCGCTGGCCCCGATACCCCCAAACGGCGCACTCGGTTCGGCCGCCTGAAAACCAAACGCGTTGATAGCGGCACCGCCGGAGATGGTCGATGTTTTAAACCGCTCCACCTGGTCAGGATTTTGCTCCTTGGTGGCCAGATAACAGGCCAGTGGCCGATCGTGGCTGTTGATGTAGCGATAAACTTGGTCGAGGTCGCGATAGGGTTTAACAGCGGTAATCGGCCCAAAGATCTCCTCTTTCATCAGCTCCAGTGCATCAGATGGATTGACCACCAGGTACATGGGCATTTCCCGGGTTTCTCGGTTGGGAGTGTCATCCGTCAGGGCGATCACCTCGGCATCACTGCCATTGGCCTCTTCCAGGACACCCATCAAACGGTCAAAATGGGTCTCGTTGATAATGCCGGTCACATCAGGGTGTCCCATATACTCGGGGTAAGCGGCCTGCCATACCCGCTTGGCCGTCTCTACCCATTGACCCAGCAAGTGTTCCGGCACAAATACATAATCCGGCGACGTACAGATTTGTCCATTTTTGCAGAACTTAAAACTCAGGAACTCTTTGATCTGCTGCTCATTGACGGCATCGTCCAGAAAGATGGTCGGGTTCTTGCCGCCCAATTCCAAGGTGACAGGTGTCAGGTTGGCAGCTGCCGCCTGCATAATCAAACGGCCCACTCGCGTGTTACCGGTATAGGTGAGGTGATCCCAGGGCATCCGGGCAAAATGTTCAGCAAATGCCAGATCCCCTGCGACAATAGCCAGCACCTCTTGCGGAAAGTAGTTACCGACCATGTCCATCAACAGAGTCGCCGTCGCCGGCGCCAGCTCGGAGACTTTAATGATTACACGATTGCCCGCAGCCAGCATGTCATTGGCCATCACCAATGAACATTCGATGGGGAAGTTCCAGGGTGAAATATTACCCATTACTCCTTTCGGCTGCTGAAACACCTCCACGGTGGAGGTACCGTGTACCAAATCCAGCAGCGGGCGCCGGCTGGGGCCCATCCAATCCTTCAGGTTCGCTTGCATATGACGATTTCGCCCTAGTACACCTCCGGTTTCAAACATATCGGTAATGAGAGGTGAGTGGGATGCAAAATCTGACGCGAGTGCATCCCGTATCGCCTGACGGTTTTCCACCATCATTTTTTCCAATGACTGCAGCCAGCCCATCCGCTTTTCATAGGAAGGGTTCATATTTACCAAATAGGCCGCCTTTTGTTGCTCAAACAGGCATTCCAGCTCAGCGATCGTTGTTTCTTTCATGGGGAACTCCAGATAGGCAGGTCAGGACATTAACAGTGTTTTAAACGGGTATTTTTCCAAGACCACATCAACCTTTTGCAAAATCCGGTCGATATCGGCTTGGCCATGGGCAAAAGACAGGTAAATATGATTGGAGGTCGGGATACTCAGCAAGATACCTTCGTTGATCAATGCCAGATAAAACAACTCCAGCGCCGCCGTATTCAACCCTTGGCTGCTCTCAAAGGTCACCGGTTCGGCCGTGAGGTAAATTTGCAGCATCGATGCGAGTTGGTTGACCTGACAGCCGATCCCCTGTCGCCCAAACGACTCTACCAAGCCCTGTTTTAAACGCAGGGCTTTATCCCCTAGACGCTGATACCCGCCCTGTTCGGCCAGCTGTTGATAGGTTTTCAAGGCGGCAGTGGTAGCCGCCAACGCCGCTGTGCCGTCGTTGACCGTCCCCGACTGAAACACACGGGGTGTACCCGCTTCTGCTTCCGGGTCCACTACCCGCATAATCGTTTCTTTGCCGGCCACCAATGCCAGTTTTTCGCCCGCCGCAAGGGCTTTGGCCATGGTCACCAGGTCCGGCGTGACGCCAAAATATTCCTGGGCACCCCCCAGTGCCAGCCGACAGCCGGTGATCACTTCATCAAATATCAACACCACACCGTGCGCCTCGGTTAGTCGACGCAGGGTTTGTAAATCCTCCTGTCGACTGCCCCACAGGCCACCGGCATGCATCGCGGGATCGAGAATCACAGCGGCGATATCCCGGTCCGTTTCCAGCAGGCGCGCTACCCCAGCCATATCCCCGTAGCCACAAATTAACGTAGCGGACAGAGACGCCTGCGGCACGCCCGCCGAAAAGGGCGTATCGCTGGGATCGAGTCCGAAAAGAAAGGGATCCTGCTGGCCGTGGTAATGGCCGTAAAATTTCAGAACCTTGTTTTTGCCAGTAAAGGCCCGAGCGTAACGCACCGCAGTCATCACCGCCTCGGTGCCGGTATTGAGGAATCGGACCCGCTCAGCACAGGGTACAATTTGGGTAATCAGTTCCGCACAGTCCACCAGCGCGGGCGGGTTAACCGGCAGGGAACCGCACCCCTTGAGCGCGTCAATCGCGGCAACCACGGCCGGGTGATTATGGCCCAACAACAAGGGTCCATTACCACTGAAGCAATCGATATAGTCGTTGCCATCCACATCCCAGGTTTTGCAACCTTGGCCATGGGTCATATAAAAGGGATAGGGGGCAAAATAGCGCAAATTACCGGAGACACCGCCAACCAGAACCTCCCTGGCCCGTGCAAACAATTGGTAGGAACCAGGCGTTTTTTGGCGGTAATCGGCATATATCTCGTCGCGCAGCCTTTCGAAAGGGATTAGTGTCTCATCGGCGGTTTGAAGAGGTAAATTCAGCGGCATTGGGAAAGCGCTCCATTGGGCCAGTAATCCTGGTCATTGTGTCCGGGCAAATGGGTAAGCTGTAGGCCCTATTTTCCCGTCTGCGCGTCCGTTTTACTTACCCCTCCGCGACAAGCCCTTAGCGTTGCATGACATTATTCTATGGTCCGGTAGTTAAGCGCTCTGAATTAAATTGAGTTACCAGCGGTAGCCTAACGTCAGGCCCAACCAGCGCTCCAACCCCGATACATCTTCGGTGCTGCCAAAGCCGCCTTCCGAACTCACGTCAAAGGCGTATTGGCGGTACTCCTTGTCGAATATATTTTTGATGAAAATAGTGCCGTAGGTTGTGTCACCGTCATTGGTGTAAGTCACACTGGCATTCAAGACCCCGTAGGCGGTTTCTCGGATCACCGGCGTGTCCGAGAGGTTAAAAATATGATCATCCAGCCAATGATAATCCAATTGCGCAGCCAGCGTGCCCCCTAATGCAGGCCAGGTGTAACGTACCCGACCATTGAACGTCCAGGACGGCGCCAACACCGCCTCGCCTTTTCCATCAGTCTGTACCTGAGTGGGTAGATCCTCCACCTCCGTATCCAGGAAGGCGATTCCCATTTGAACATCCAGGCCTTGCCAGGGGCTTGTGGCTACCTCAATTTCGGCACCTTGAAGACTCCCCTTGGCGTTAAACACAAACTGGGTCAAACCCTGTAAGTTATAAACTTGGTAGTTGTCGTAGTCGTAATAAAAGGCAGCGCCGTTAATACGGGTCCTACCACCAAACACTGTGGACTTAAAACCCAACTCGTAAGCGACCAAAACCTCACTGTCATACTGCATTAAGGCATCATTTTGCGTGAAGGGGATAAATTGACCACGACCATTGACAGCTAACAACCCAGTGGCATCTACTGGTGCATTAAAACCGCCGGACTTGATGCCGCGGTTAATACCCCCATACCACAACCAGTCAGGGTTGGCCTTATAATCAAGCTGTAGTTTCCCCGACCAGTCGCCGTCACTGGATGAATCCCGGAAGCGGACATAGGGGATCTCCGGTCCAGTAGCGTTTTCAAACAACACAAATAACCCCTCGACAGCGGACCAGGCCTGGTGAAAGCGATAGCTTTTGCGATCGTGAGTCCAGCGTGTTCCCAGGGTCAACCTCAGAGAATCCGTTAAATCCCAATCCCACTGGGTAAACAACGCTCCGGTTTCGGTACTCTGCGTGTCGTCTGCACGCAACTGATAGCCTTGAGGTTCAGCAATGCCGAACAACAGCATCGACCAGTCCATATCCTCCTGTCCAAACACCAAGCTCGCCTGACCATAATCACCATCAATTTTCAGGTAATAGGCCCCTACCAGGCCGCGATAGTGGTCCCCCTCCCAGCTGACTCGCAACTCCTGGGACCATTGCTCCACATGGTGGCGTTCTGTGAAGTGAAAAATGCTGTTGGGTGAGACATCGGAATCTTCGCCGTAACGGTTGTTGATACTTTGATAATCAGACACGGACACCAGGGTGAAAGCCTGTGGCTGCCAGCTTAACGTGGCTGTGAGTTGATTGACTTCGGTGAATTTAAAGCCGTTAAAGTCCCACGCCCCCTCCCAGGGATCGTCCCCGTCCAGATCCCGATAACCGAAAAAATCCGTCGCCGGTGGCGGTAAAAATACACCGTCGGCGGCGACCCGGTGGTTATAATTGCCGCGGTCGGAATTATCCTTGGCATGAGCAGCTTTGATTAAAAACGAAAACTCATCCGAAGGTTCAGCCAACAACTGCATGCGCACCGCAAAGTCGTCCGCCGCTTGGCCATCACGACCGATGCGATTTTCCATCAGGCCATGACTCTGATTGACGACCGCCGCCAGGCGAATGGACATCCCGTCGTAAATCCCTCCACCGGCAGCTACTTCCAGGCGTCGCCGCCCCGCTTCACCGATCTGGAGTTCCAGAGCACCTTCTGTTTCCTGCGAGGGTTTGACGGTGACAAAATGCAATAGCCCCCCGGTGGCATTGCGGCCAAACAGCGTACCCTGGGGCCCACGCAGGATTTCCGCCCGCTGCAGGTCAAACAGACTGATATTGCTCACCAGGGTTTGGCTAATATAAGCCTCATCGATATACACCGCCACAGGAGCTTCGTGCACCGGGGCGAAGTCATTTTGGGTAACACCCCGGATACTGAATGCGTTAATAGAACCGGCCCCGGGTCTGGCGACGTTAAGGCCCGGGGTGTGGCTAACCAGATCAACGGCATCGGTAAAACCCAGCTGTTTGAGGCGCTCGCTGGAAAAGGCCGTGACAGAGATACCTACATCCTGCAGATTTTGGTTACGCTTTTGGGCCGTCACCACTATCTCCTCTATCTCCACGCCCTGGAAAGCCTGTAGTGTCGACGAGAAAACCATAGCCCCCAGTGATACCAAGCGGGTTAACACCAAACCTTGAATTTGCTTAACCACAAAGGCATTTTCCAATTCCGTCCTAAGCACGGCGTTCCTTATTCCAAACATAACTTTGCCCATGACCAATGATTTGCCTATGACCCAAGATTACCTGCATACCCGCCAAACGTCTTTATTACAGAATAGTCCACCCCACTTGAATAAAAAAAGCCAAGCGACACAATAGGTGTCTACTTGGCTCATAAAAGGACCGTGCTATCCACTGCACAGTGGACTCACAGTATAAATCATAGGGTTAAAATCAGCTCCTCGCGTTTGTTACCAGCGGAATCCCAGGGTTAACCCCACCCACCTTTCGACGCCGGAGACATCTTCGGTACTGCCGAAGCCCGCATCACCACTGACATCAAAGGCATACTGTCGGTATTCCTTATCCAGCACATTTTTCACAAACAGGCTGCCATAGAAATGCTCATCATCACTGGTGTAGTTAACACTCGCGTTCACCACCGTATAGTCATCTTCTCTAATCACGGAGGTGCCGGACAGATTGAAAATATGGTCGTCTTTCCAGGCAAAGTCTGTTTGGACTGCCAGGGTGCCGCCGAACGCCGGCCAGGCATATCGGACCAGACCGATTACCGCCCACTCGGGTGCCAAAACCGCCTCGCTTTTGCCATCGGCCTGGACCGATAACGGCAGGTCCTCCACTTCTGAGTCAATCGCCGACAGGCCTAACAGGATATCCAAACCTTGCAGTGGCGTAGTCACAACCTCAACCTCCGCCCCCTGGATCGTGCCGTTGGCATTAAAGACAAACTGGGTCAGGCCTTGCAGATCGTAGACCTGATAGTCCTCATAATCGTAGTAAAATGCCGTGGCATTGATGCGGGTGGTCCCATCCAGAATGGTGGACTTTAAGCCCACCTCATAGGCGGTCAGGACTTCGCCATCATAACTCATTACGCTGTTGTTCTGAGCAAAAGGTACAAACTGGCCAAACGCGTTAACATCGAGAATACCGCTGGCGTCTACAGGCAGGTTAAAACCACCAGACTTGATACCGCGATTGACACTGGCATACCACAGCCAGTCTTCACTGGGTTTGTAATCCAGCTGGATCTTGCCGGACCAGTCGCCATCGCTGGTTGATTGCTCATAACGGGCGTAAGGCACTTCTGACCCCGTCGCCCCGTCAAAAAACACAAAAAAACCGTCAGCCCCAGTCCAGCCCTGGGCAAAGTCGTACTCCTTTTTGTCTTCGGTCCAGCGCCCCCCGATCGCCAGGGTGAGTGTATCGGTCAGGTCATAATCCCATTGGCCAAACACAGCCCAGGTCTCAGTATTTTGCTCTGCGGTAGAAACCAGGTTGTAACCACCCGGTTCGGGAATACCGTAAAACAGATTCCCCCAATCGACATCCTCCTGGTGAAAAACCTGAGAATCCTGACCGTAGTCTCCGTCGATTTCCAGGTAGTATGCTCCCACGACGGTACGCGAACGATCGCCCTCCCAATTCAGACGCATCTCCTGTGACCACTGCTGAACATCGTCACTTTGGGAATAGTTAAAAATATTGTTGGGCGAAACATCGGAATCTTCCGCATAGGCGTGTTCGATATCCTGATAGTTGGTAATCGCCGTCAGGGTTAAGGAACCCTGGATATTCCACTCCACTTTCGCCGTTAGGGTATCCACCTCGGCATCCTTGAATCCATCAAAATCCCAGGCGCCCTCGTGGGGGTCACCCCCGTCAGGATCCCGGTAACCAAAAAAGTCTGTCGCCGGCGCCGGTAAAAATTCACCGTTATAGGCCACTTGGTGGTCGTAGTTGCCCCGGTCGGAGTTATCCTCTGCGTGGGTTGCCTTCAGCAATATATTCAGATCGTCTCTGGGCTCAAACAACACTTGCAACCGAACTGCCGAATCATCCGCCGCTTGGCCATCCTTGCCGATGCGATTTTTGATCAAACCGTCGCTTTCATTGTAAACGGCAGAAAAACGGGCGGATACCGTATCGCTCAGTCCACCACCAATGGCCGCCTCCACTCGGCGGCGTCCCTGCTCGCCCACTTGGGCCTCCACAAACGCCTCGAATTCCTGACTGGGCTTTGCGGTCACAAAATGCAGCAAACCACCGGTAGCATTGCGGCCAAACAGTGTACCCTGCGGCCCCCGCAACACCTCCACCCGCTCAAGGTCAAACATACTGACATTGCTCACAATACTTTGGCTGATATAGGCTTCATCTACATAGACAGACACGGGTGCCTCGTGCACCGAGGCAAAGTCATTTTGCGTCACGCCGCGAATGCTGAAAGCGTTCACAGCACCGGCCCCCGGTCGGGCGACATTGAGGCCCGGCGTTTGTGCCACCAAGTCTACCGCGTCAGTAAAACCCAGCTGTTTGATCTGGTCGCCCGAAAAAGCTGTCACCGCAATACCGACATCCTGCAGGTTCTGCTCCCGTTTCTGTGCTGTAATTACTATCTCCTCCATTTCAAACACAGAGGACTGCGCCATGTTAGGCAGGATAGCGCTCGCGGCAATTAGCGTGTTGACCGAGAGCGACAATAGCGCTGGTTTAGGTGACTGGGGGTTGATTGCGTTGGTGTAGAACGTAAACATATGATCTCCTCGCCTTCATTTAGGTGATTTAAACCTGAATGGTCTGTATTTTTATTCTGATTAGCTATTAAGCCCGATTAGGGCCCTGTCTCTGGCAATCAATTCTTGCCATCTCCAGTGTTATCCTGAGTATATCGAGGCTGTGTAAACCGGCTTTACTTGCGGTGACAAACCGTTAACTTTGAATGCCATTTGCGGTTTGTCACCATAAGCAATGAACTATTACTGCCTCAAAGTATCATCCCGGCGGTGCAGTATGCTGCTCTCGCGGGGACCGCGCTCGATCACCATGACCCGCAGGCCGTGGCTGACCTCCAACGGGAAGTAGTGGAAGCGGTCACCGTACTTTTCAAGCCTCACACCTTTGGTTCCAGACGCCAGGGAGCTCCCGTCCAGATTGACCATAGTGACCCCTTTGGCCTGCATCCGATCATAAAACGTGTCCAAATCGTCCACTTCAACCGCAATTTCCATAGCGTAACCGTTACCTTTCTCCTTGAGCAGATCCATTAGCGGGCCGGGAGCTGTGGGTTGCACCAGCTGCACCCATATACCATTGGCTTCAATAAAGGTATTTTTCATGCCCCCGACGGACTTACGATCCTCCTGAATGGTAAAGGTTAAAGGATGGCGTTTGAGGCCCATAATCTCTGTGTAAAATTTGGCAGTTTTTTCCAGGTCTTCCACCAAAATACAGACGTGATCAATCCGTGGGGAATTTGGGTCAACCTTTTCGTTTTCCCACATTTTGTCTCTAACATTCAGCAGATTTGTCTCATCAGACAAATGCTTTTCATAGACTTCAATGGTGGTTCCTCCGCTTAATTCTGTTGGCCAGTAAGCTATACGTTGACCGGTCTCATGTGTCTCCGACAGCCCACGAACCCCTTCATCAATTCTGCCGCCATCTCTAAGTGGCGACCCGTCCATACTCAGCATTTCAATGCCTTTTGACGCCATATCTTCAATGACGTTTATGTAATCCGAGTCGACCGCCTCAAAATTGACCTCGACGATAGCTCCTTCGCCTGCTTGTTTCAGGGTATCCATCCCGGGGCCAGGAGTTGTGGGCAAAATCATCTCCAACCACAGGCCATTGCCATCGATAAAGACCGCTTCCATACCCCCACAAGTGGGATCATCATCGCTCACTTCGACTACCATCGGATGGCGCTTCAGCCCCAATATCTCCGTTAAAAAACCTGCGCTTTTTTCCATATCCTCAACCCAGATCGCCAAATGATCCAGACGCAGTTTGGGTTTTGTAGCACCGTATTGGGATACAGTTTCAATTTTTTCTACAGTTGTCATAGCTAACTCCGGTATTTCAGTTTCGTTCGCTCAAAGTTTGTCAATCTGCCAGTCGAACCAGGGTTTTGCCAAAGCTGCTACCGTCAAATAAAGACAGTAACGCCGCCGGTGCCTGCTCCAAACCATTAAACACCGTCTCTTTGATGCTTAATTGGTCCGCCTGTCGCCAGGTTCGCATATCAGTGAAAAACTGGTCATAGGCATCCAGGTAATCAGTAAAGGCATAACCCTTGACCGTCAGAAAATGATCCAAGATAGACTCAAAGTTCTTAAAGTTTTCCACGCGACCACCGGTGTCATAGATACTGATAAAACCACTGATCAATGCCAATTTGCCGGGATTCATTAACGGCAGACAGGCCGACAGGTGCTCCGGACTGGCATTTTCCAGTACCAGGTCAATGCCGTTGGGACAGCCTTCTTCTAGGGCCTCTGCAATATCCCAGTTTTTATAGTTAAAAGCGAAGTCAACACCGAGCTCGTTACGTAGCCAATCGACCTTGGTATCACTACCGGCTGATGTAACCACCCGCAAGCCTTTGAGTTTGCCGATCTGACACGCCAGCGAGCCCACTGTACCGGCTCCGCTGGAGACCACCAGGGTTTCCCCTTCTTGCGGAGAGGCGGCACAGGTCATGGCAAAATAGGCGGTTTGACTGGAAATACCCAGCAGGCTCAGAAAATCTTTGGGGCAGATGCCAGGCTTTAGGGACCGCTTTGCAAGGGCATCATCGGACGACATATAGGGAACAAATTGTTCAGCATTTGAGATAAAATGCTGCTGCCAGCCAGACATGCTTTCGACGATATCGCCCGGGCTGTAGTTCGCATTACGAGACTCCAGCACCCGTCCAATCGAGGGACCGTTTAGCGGTCCGTTAGTTGGCCAGGGTTCCAGGTCTTTACCATCTTCCTCCATGGAGCGCCGCATATAGGGGTCAACCGACATATAGAGGTTTTCAACCAGCACTTGGCCTCTATTCAACGCTGGCAGCTCAACCTCTCTAACAGCGAAATCATTCATAGAAACCTTGCCAACCGGGCGGCGTATCAGGTGCACTTGTCGCGTTTTCACAATAGAACTCTCCTACCTGTTTTTGGACACTTACCAATAAAAGGGCAATGGTTGGGTAGTGCTAGGCTGGAAGGAAAATTCGTCGTGCACAACGCGCATTTTGGCGACCACGGCTCTCAAAGTGGTTGAATCAAACAATTCACCTTCATTAGGCAGGATACGCTCGCGGTAGACCGGCTCAGCAAAAAAAGCTTGCAATGCTAAGATATCGTCAAACCACAGCTCAAAGACCGCATCGATATTGTCGAACTCAAAGCCTTCCAGTGGCAGGGGTTCACGCAACGTATGGCTAATAATGAGTTTTTGCAGATGTTGACGCAGAGTGGACTGTTCGAGTATCGAGGTCCCGTGATGGCTCGCAGCACCGTGAAAAGTATTATAATCCATACCTGGCTTACGGGTACACAAAAGGTAAACCTTGGTTTTCAGGTTTTCGACCATATCCAACTCGGGTTCGTACAACCGCTCCTCTTTGGCGACGATAATTTCGCAGTCGCCCTCTTGGGAAATAAACCGGGGCTCATCCGGTTGAATTAACTCCTCATAGAGAGGATGCCCCAACCAGTTGCCAACCTCATCCAGACTATTCACCCAGACTTCCGCCGCGCCCGCAAAAGGTGTGTTCTGGTTGTAGTGTGCAGGCAAGCCTGTGATGGCTTCCGGGTAGGTGTGACCGGTATTGTACTTGCGCATATACTGGGCAAAGGGTGTTACATTCATCACGTTGGGTGAATGGTGTTTTTGCCAATACAATTGAAATGCCCGAGGTGACATCGTTTTGATAGGCACTGGAAATTCAAAGAACTTGACGATACCCGTGTGGGTACGCCAGGGTTCAGCTTCGGTCTTCTCCGGATCGACCCAGGGACCGGGGTTTACTGCTGTCATGTTATTTTCCTGTTAGTTGGTTTTACCAGGCGTAGGACAGACTCCTAGATCCGGCCACCGTTGGCCGTAACAATGTGCCCGTTTATGTAACGCGACGCATCGGACGCCAAAAAAAGGGCCACATTGGAGATATCGTCCGGTTCCGCCATAAAGCCCACAGGCACCTGAGTCTCAACATCTTTGAGCACCGAAGGGTCCGACCAAACAGATTCAGTCAATTGAGTTTTCACCCAGCCGGGGGCAATACCATTGACGCGAATCCGGTACTGGCTCAACTCTCGGGCCAAGTGTTTGGTCAATACCACAACGCCCGCTTTAGAGCAGGCGTAAGCCCCGTCTCCTTCCGCCACGTCGAGTGCACTGTCAGAAGTGATATTGATTATATTTCCCGACTTCTGCTGCGCCATACAACGACCTATCACCTGACTACTCAGGAAGCAGCCTTTGAGGTTAACGTCCATCAAACGGTCCCAATCAGCTTCCGGCAATTCCAGCAAGGGGGCTGAATGGTAGACACCAGCCACATTTACCAGTAAATCTATTGCACCAAATTCATCCAGCACACGGCCCACCAGCTGATCCACATCATTTCTTTTGCAGATATCTGCCGCAACCATCAAACACCGATTGCCATAAGACTCTATCTCTTTGGCGAGCAATTGCAGCTCCCGATAGCCAGCATATATATCAGTTATGGCAATGTCCGCGCCATTTTTTGCCAGCGTAAGCGCTATCGCACTACCAATACCGCCCTTGGCGCCAGTGACTACCGCCACCTTGCCCGCCAGAGAAACCGTCAAACCAGAAGCTGCCATCGTTCATACTCCAGGCCTTAATAGGTTTTAAGGATTTTTCCGTAAGGCAAATCGGCGGTAAATCTGCAGAACTTGCTGTCCAACACATTCAACACCGGCAGTCCCACGTCAGACGAAGCTTCACAAACCAGCGAACCTTTGCCAACGTACACTTCGTCTTTGCCATCGGGTCCGCGATGCGGTTCCGCCTTAAACAGCACCGAGACCAACTGTGCCAATGACGGCTTGTCACCACCCTCGGCATCAGGCACTACTTTTAGAACCAGCAGTGGCAGCGACTCCAGAACCTCGGCACTTTCATTTTTACTCGGTCGCATCACCGCCTTGGCGGCGATATTGCCCGGCGTGACCTCAACGATCGCTTCGATTTCACCGTTTTGATGTTTAATCAGCTCTACCCGGTGCGCCTGTTTTTTGCCAAAACCGTATACTTCGCGACCGAGGATTTGGGAGTTTTCTCCCGTCACATAAACACCGTTGCAATAAGCCATCACCTCGCCCTGATATTTGCACAGCACCGCGGTATACACCTCGCTATAGGGGCCGAGTGTGGTCCAGTGGTTGGTTTCGATCACCATAAACGCTGTGGCAGGCTCAATCAGCTCAACATCCTCCGGCAAAAAGTCCAACACCGTTTCCGGATCAGTCTGGTACGTGATAATCACCGCTTCTGTATCCCGGTAATACCAAGGACCCTTTTCCGACAGAGGGCTGTGAACTGGCATAATGGTGCCCCACTCACTGGGCTTTAGCCGACCAAATTTAGGTACCGTTTTGATTTCTTCGTAAGTAGACATCGCTTTTTTCTCTCCGCACTAGAAATGAGTTGGCAAGGCCCTCGCCCGTTGCCGTCTTGCAGTTCGTAGGCTTAAGTTACCCAATAGGGAGAGAACGCACTGTCCCGCGAGTGACAAATGCTTGCCATCCCGTGACATCTGCTATTTTTAGGGTACTCACCCGTTAGACGCTTATATCAAACCGATATAGGCCACTATAAAACCGTTGTTTTTTTGCACTGGACGACAGCCATCCCCTGGCCCAGTCCCTTACGGCCACTTTTGAAACACCTCCGGGCATCCTCAATCAGTGCCATTTCCCCGACGGCCTGACCCAATTTTCGTAGCCATCAGATCAAAACACACCTAATTTTTGGGATAGTAGGGTTCAAAACACACCCTATTTTTGCCATAATTATTTAAATTAAAACCGTTCGGGTTCCTGTTTAAATCTTTCCAAGGCATCAAGTTTGAAACGTAAGCAATTGATTTTACTTGAAAATTGGCTGAAAAAGACTAATAGAAAGCCTATTGTGATTCGCGGTGCACGACAGGTCGGCAAATCTACGCTAATTCGGCTATTTTCTGAACAGCAGCAGCGACCGCTGGCGGAAATCAATCTGGAACGATACCCCGAGCTGGGGCCCGCTTTTGATAGGAAAGATCCTGCAGAACTGATAAACATACTCGAAGCGTTGCCCGGAATACGGGCCATCACCACAGACAACTTGCTGTTTTTAGATGAGATACAGGCCGTCCCCGAAGCCATTCCAATGTTGCGCTACTTCTACGAAGATATGGGGGAGTTACCGCTAGCGGCAGCTGGCTCCCTACTGGAATTCACCCTATCCGATCACCAATTCTCCATGCCGGTCGGGAGAGTCGAATATCTGCACATGGGACCGATGACATTTTCTGAGTTTCTGGATGCACTAGAGGAATCAAAACTGTCATCAATCATCAAGAACTTTCAACTGGGTGATGAATTAAACCCCCTCATCCATAGAAGATTGCTGGAACTCTTGCGCATCTATTTTTTTGTCGGGGGCATGCCCGAGGCAGTAAATGTCTATGCACAGTCCAGGCGGCTTAGGGATGTCAGTGAGGTGCATAGCTCCATTATCGAAACCTATCGGGAAGACTTCCCCAAATATATTGGCTCTAGAAACCTTAATCGTATTCAAAACGTGTTTAACTATGCCGCCCGTAACGTCGGTAAAAAAGTCAAATACAGCCAGTTTTCCAGCCAGGATAAAAGCACCACGATTAAAACAGACATTGAACTGTTGTGCATGGCGCGGGTACTTGCCAAAGTCATCCATAGCCATTGCAACGGTTTACCGCTCCAAGCCGATATGGAAGAGAAAACCTACAAATTGATTTTTCTCGATGTAGGGCTAATGAATGCCATCTGTGGTCTGAACTGGAAAACTATTTCGCAAATGGAAGACACCCCACTGGTCAACGAAGGAACAATTGCCGAACAATTTGTTGGTCAGCACCTGCAAGATATTCTGTCGACGTCGACCAATCGAGAACTCACTTACTGGCTACGGGAGGGGCGTTCTACCAATGCTGAAGTGGACTATGTGTTGGCGCTAAATGGTCAAATAATTCCAATCGAGATCAAAGCCGGCGCCACAGGGAGCCTCAAATCGTTGCACCAGTTTGTAGCGGAAAAAGGCGCCTCTATGGCCATCAGATTTGATACCGGACTGCCCTCAGTCCAAACCATCAACACAAAAGTTCGAAAAGCAGACCAAACCCTGGACTGCAAATATCAGTTACTCTCGCTGCCACTGTATTTAGTAGAGCGGCTTTCGGAATGGGATTTGCCAACCGCAATATAGGCATAAAATTTCATATTTTTAAAAGTGGGTAATACTGCTACTTTATGCACCGTAATAAGGCTTAAACTTAAATATATATGCATTTTAGATCATATATTATTTAAGTAATAGTCTCCCCCGGCGCAGCTGATTAGCAGGTACACCCATGAACCACACCCCCTCCTGGGATTCGAAGGCAGTGCTTGAGGTGATCAACGACCTCAAGCACAAACCCGGCGCTCTGCTCCCTATCTTGCACGGCATTCAGGACAGCCAGGGTTATATCCCGCCCGCTGCCGTCCCCCAGATTGCAGAAGCCCTGCAGCAAACCGCGGCCGAAATTCACGGGGTGATCAGCTTTTACCACCACTTTCGTACTAACCCGCCCGGCCGCCAGGTGGTGCAAATCTGCCGTGCCGAAGCCTGTCAGGCAGTAGGCAGTCGCCAGTTGGAAGCCCACGCCAAGGAGCAGCTCGGTATCGACTACCACGGCACCACCCCGGATCAGGAGATTACCCTGGAACCGGTGTATTGCCTGGGAAACTGTGCCTGTGGCCCATCGGTGCGTGTCGATGACCACATTATTGGCCGGGTGACGCCGGAGAAATTTGATGCCCTGGTGGAAGAGCTGACCACTCAAGCCGTGGAGGTGATGTGATGGCGACTAAAATCTATGTCCCCCGCGATACCACCAGTCTGGCCCTGGGCGCCGACGAAGTTGCAGCGGCCATCCAGGCCGAAGCGGCCAAGCGCGAAGCTAACATAGAGCTGGTCCGTAACGGTTCCCGCGGCCTCTTCTGGTTGGAGCCGATGGTCGAAGTAGAAACGACTAACGGCCGGGTGGCTTACGGCCCGGTTGAGCTGAAAGATATCCCCGCTCTGTTTGACAGCGGCCTGCTGGAGGGCAGCGATCGGCACCCCAAAGCCCTGGGCAAACCGGAGGAACTGCCCTACCTGCAAAAGCAGCAGCGCCTGACTTTTGCCCGCGCGGGTATCATCGACCCCGTTTCCCTGGACGATTACAAGGCGCATAACGGTTTTAAAGGCCTGCGCAAAAGCCTGGATCTGAGCGCCCAGGCCATTGTCGACGAAGTGAAAACCTCCGGTCTGCGCGGTCGCGGCGGCGCGGCCTTTCCCACCGGGATCAAATGGCAAACGGTACTCGATTGCGAAGCTGAGCAAAAGTACATTGTCTGCAATGCGGACGAAGGAGATTCCGGCACCTTTGCCGACCGCCTGGTGATGGAGGCGGATCCGTTGATGCTGATCGAAGGCATGACCATTGCCGGCCTGGCCGTGGGCGCAACCCAAGGTTATATCTACCTGCGCGAGGAGTATCCGGTTGCGCACCAGATCCTTAACGAAGCAATCGACAATGCTTACAAGGCTAACCACCTGGGAAAGAATATTCTCGGCAGCGGCAAACATTTCGAGCTGGAAGTTCGCCTGGGGGCAGCGGCTTATATCTGCGGCGAGGAAACCTCCCTGCTGGAGAGCCTGGAGGGAAAACGCGGCCTGGTGCGTGCCAAACCTCCTCTGCCTGCCATAGTAGGCTTGTTTGGCCAACCCACCGTGGTGAACAATGTGCTTAGCTTTGCAGCCCTGCCCTTTATTATGAGCCAGGGCGGACAGGCCTATGCCGATTACGGTATGGGGCGCTCTCGCGGAACCCTGCCATTCCAACTGGCCGGTAATATCAAACAGGGCGGTCTAGTGGAGCTGGCCTTTGGCGCCACTTTGCGGGAATTGGTGGAAGGATTTGGTGGCGGCACTTTAAGTCGCCGCCCCATGCACGCCATTCAGATCGGCGGTCCCTTGGGCGCCTACCTGTCGGAACGGCTGTGGGATACGCCCCTGGATTACGAAGCCTTTGCCGCCATCGGCGCCGGACTGGGTCACGGCGGCGTGGTGGTGTTTGACGATAGCGTCGATATGACCGAGCAGGCCCGCTTTTCCATGGAGTTTTGTGTGGCGGAGTCCTGCGGCAAATGCACACCCTGTCGTATTGGTTCCACCCGAGGCGTGGAAGTGATCGACCGCATTCGCGCCGGCAGCAACGTCGCCACCAATCTGGAGCTGCTGAATGAGCTGTGCGAAACCATGATTGATGGTTCCTTGTGTGCCATGGGCAGCATGACGCCTATCCCGGTGCAAAGTGCGCTCAAGCACTTCCCTGAAGATATTCCCGCTGACACTACATCTACTCACAATGCGGAGGTGTGCTGAAATGCTGCAGTACTATGATCCTTCAAAAGCGGATCCTTCAAAAGCGGATCCTTCAGAAGCGGATCCGAAGGCCTTTAATCCTAACAAAGACTACGGCACCCCCGCTTCAACATCTGATGAGCTGGTCAGCCTCACCATCGACGGCCAACAGGTAACGGTGACTGCCGGTACCTCTATTCTTCGCGCCGCGGCCCTGGCGGATATCAATATTCCCAAGCTTTGCGCCAGCGATAACCTGGAGGCCTTTGGCTCCTGCCGCCTGTGTGCCGTGCAAATCGAAGGTCGCCGCGGCTACCCCGCCTCCTGCACCACCCCGGTCGAAGCGGGCATGCAGGTGACCACCCAGAACGACAAGCTGGGCAAACTGCGTCGCAATATTATGGAGCTCTACATCTCTGACCACCCGCTGGACTGCTTGACCTGCCCCGCCAACGGCGACTGTGAACTGCAGGATATGGCCGGTGCCGTAGGCCTGCGTGAAGTGCGTTACGGCTTTGACGGTAACAATCATCTGCAAGCCAAAAAGGATACCTCAAACCCCTATTTCACTTTCGACCCCAGCAAGTGTATTGTCTGTTCCCGCTGTGTGCGCGCCTGTGAACAGGTGCAAGGTACTTTTGCCCTGACCGTCGACGGCCGGGGATTCGACTCCAAAATCAGTGCCGGACAGGCGCAACCGTTTTTGGAGTCCGACTGTGTTTCCTGCGGTGCCTGTGTGCAGGCCTGCCCCACCGCCACCTTGATGGAAAACAGTGTGGTCGAACAAGGGCAACCGGAACACAGTGTGGTGACCACCTGCGCCTACTGTGGTGTGGGCTGTTCCTTTAAAGCGGAAATGAAAGGGGAACAGTTGGTGCGCATGGTGCCCTACAAGGGCGGCGAAGCCAATATGGGCCACTCCTGCGTCAAAGGTCGTTTTGCCTTTGGCTACGCTACCCACAAGGACCGCATCAAACAACCGATGATCCGCGACAGCATCGACGAACCCTGGCGCGCGGTCAGCTGGGAGGAAGCCATTAACTTCGCCGCCCAGCGTCTGCAAGCAGTGCAGGTCAAATACGGTCGCGAAAGTATCGGTGGCATTACCTCCTCGCGCTGCACCAACGAAGAAACCTATCTGGTACAAAAGCTGATCCGCGCCGGATTTGGCAACAACAATACCGATACCTGCGCCCGGGTCTGTCACAGCCCCACTGGTTACGGTTTAAAAACCACTTTGGGAGAATCAGCGGGCACCCAGACGTTTGAATCCGTAAAAGCCGCTGACACCATGCTGGTGATTGGTGCCAACCCCACCGACGCCCACCCGGTATTTGGCTCACTGATGCGTAAACGGCTGCGCGAAGGCGCGACCCTGATTGTGGCGGATCCGCGAAAGATTAACCTGCTCAACACTCCACACTTGCAAAAGGCTATCCACTTGCCCCTGCGTCCGGGCACCAACGTGGCGCTGGTCAATTCCCTTGCCCACACTATCATGGTCGAAGGCCTGGAAGATAAAACGTTTATCCGCGAGCGCTGTGACGACCAAGCCTTCCAACGCTGGGAGGCGTTTATTCGCGAGGAGCGCAACTCTCCGGAAGCGATGGAAGCCATTACCGGCGTGCCCGCCGCCGACGTGCGTCGCGCCGCCCGCGCCTATGCGTTGGCCGGCAACGGCGCCATCTTTTACGGCTTGGGGGTAACCGAACACAGCCAGGGCTCCACCATGGTGATGGGCATTGCCAACCTGGCCCTGGCCACCGGCAATATCGGTCGCGAGGGGGTGGGCGTGAATCCGCTACGCGGCCAAAACAATGTGCAGGGTTCCTGTGATATGGGTTCCTTCCCCCACGAATTGCCCGGTTACCAGCATGTGGCCGATGATGTCGCCCGCGGCCGCTTTGAACGGGTTTGGGGGGTGACGCTCGACAACGAACCGGGCTTGCGCATCCCCAATATGTTTGACGCCGCTATCGCCGGGCAGTTTAAAGGAATGTATGTGCAGGGCGAGGACATTGCCCAATCGGATCCCAATACCCAGCATGTAGAGGCGGCGCTGCGATCGCTGGAGTGCCTGGTGGTGCAGGATATCTTCCTCAACGAAACCGCCAAGTTCGCCCATGTGCTGTTGCCCGGTTCCACCTTCCTGGAGAAAAACGGTACCTTTACCAACGCTGAAAGACGCATCAACCGGGTACGCAAGGTGATGGCCCCCCTGGCCGGCAAGGAGGACTGGGAAGTGACCATGGCCCTCTCCAACGCCTTGGGGTACCCCATGGACTACAGCCACCCGTCGGAGGTCATGGACGAGATTGCCCAGCTAACCCCCAGTTTTGGCGGCGTCAGCTACGAGCGCCTGGAAGCCCAAGGCAGTCTCCAGTGGCCCTGTAATGAACAATACCCCAACGGCACCCCCATCATGCACGTGGAGGACTTCCCCATCGGCAAGGGCAACTTCGCCATTACCGAATATGTGGCCACCGAAGAGCGGGCCAATCGCCGCTTCCCGCTGCTGCTCACCACCGGCCGCATCCTGTCCCAGTACAATGTGGGTGCCCAGACGCGCCGCACACCCAACCAGGCCTGGCACGACGAAGATGTGCTGGAGATCCACCCGCACGACGCCGAGGAGCGCGGCATTCAGAGTGGTGACTGGCTGGGCATCAGCAGCCGCGCCGGCCAGACCGTTTTGCGCGCGAACATCAGCGAACGCATGCAACCGGGGGTGGTGTATACCACGTTCCACCACCCGGGTAGCGGCGCCAATGTAATCACTACGGACAGTTCCGACTGGGCCACCAACTGCCCGGAGTACAAGGTCACTGCCGTACAGGTGGAAAAGGTGAGCCAGCCGTCCCAATGGCAACAGCAGTTTACGGCATTTAACCAGAACCAACAGGCCCTGCTGGCGAAGGGCCGCCAAACCGCAACAGAAAAGGTATAACAGCCATGAATGCTTTAGCCCTGTGCGGGAGCCAAGCGATGGACATGGAAACTACGGGGGATATCAGTGAGACAAGGACGCCCCAACGTCCGGTCTCGGTGAAGCGCTGGCAAGCCGGCGAACACAGTGTCGCCCGCGATTACCTGGCGGAAGAAACCGCTGTGGCCCTGGTGTACAACGGCATCTCCCATGCGGTCATGATGGCCAGTCCCACGGATCTGGCCGACTTCGCCCTGGGTTTTAGCCTGACTGAAGGTATCGTGCAGCGCCCGGATGAGATCTACGACCTGGAGGTAGTACAGCAATCCCAGGGCTTCGAACTCCAGCTAACCATCAGCAGCCAGCGCCTGCTGGCACTGAAACAGCGCCGTCGCAACTTGACCGGTCGCACTGGCTGTGGACTCTGCGGGGCCGAATCCCTGCAGCAGGCCCTGCGACCCATTCAGCGGTTACCGGATCGGCCTGCCATCTGCGACCAGGCATTCCAAAAAGCGATATCCCAGCTGGAGAGTTTACAACCGTTACAAGCCCAGACCGGCGCCTGCCACGGTGCCGCCTGGTGCGACCGAGAGGGGTATATCCAGTGGGTGCGCGAGGATGTCGGCCGCCACAACGCTCTCGATAAACTGATCGGTACACTGCACAGCAACGATGTCAATACAAATGAGGGCTTTGTGCTGATCTCCAGTCGAGCCAGTTATGAAATGGTGCAAAAAGCAGTTGCTGCGGGTATCGGCACCCTGACTGCCGTCTCGGCTCCCACCGCCTTGGCACTGGAGTATGCCCAACAGGCCAATCTGCAACTGGTGGGGTTTGCCCGATCTCAGCGGCACGTGACATACCATCCGCTGGCAGGCGAGCCGCCGTTTATCAACGCCTAAACAACCCGTTAAACACAGAGATTCAGGCATGAGCCCTACCCAACTCCCCCAATTAATCCACATGGCGAACCAGATTGCGGACAATCAATTTTGCCCCGATATCAATGCCGAACAGCAGCATGCGGTTGACTTAATTGCCGGGCACCTCAAGCGCTTTTGGGCGAAATCGATGAAGCAACAGATTGTCGCTTACGCCCGCGAAGACGGGGCCGAACTTCGTCCACTGGCTTTGCGGGCCGTTCGGCAGCTGGCACAAGCCTATCCACAGGCCGAGCCATAAATCGGTATTGCTCGTGCCTGTGTGATTCTGACGCTCAATGGCGCTTGTCAATTTCTACTTCCGCCAGCAACCAGGCTACCCCGTAGGCAAGCAATAGGCTGCCCATAAACAGCCATGAAAAGAGTATGCCGCCCTCAAAAACAATAGCCAGTCTGGCCCCAATCAGGGCGATGGCTACCAGCAGCAGGGTATAGACTAACGCCTTGGCAGGCCCTACTCTGGGGCGAACCAGGGCAATCTCACACTTTGGACAGCGAAAACTCGGGGCGATCAATAGCAGCTTGGCAAAAAGCGGCGTTCGACAATTGGGACATCGGGCCATAGTAATACCTCAGCACTTGCCCACCTCTCTAAAAATGCTGGAGGCGAGTGCTACACATTTGCCCAGTGAGGCTATCAGGCAGTTCCCGGATTTAGGGTGGCAGCTACCAATCCCCAGACGGGAATATAAAGTTAGTGTAGGAGAAATTGACAGTTTTGTGGGTAAAATTTGCAGCCACTCAACCGGCAACTACATTAAAAAGGAGAACAGAGTTAAAAAGGTGGTTTCCCTGTGCAGAATTCCCTAAGCCTGCCCCATATAGTGTTGTTACTCCTGCCCTTGCTCCCCCTTGCCGGACAGGCGACTGACTTTAGCAAGCTGTATAAATCCGTCAGTGACTCAGTGGTAATGATCAAAACCAACCAGTATGTGGAGCAGCAAACGGAGAAAGGGGTCGTCAGTAGCAAGCTGGGAGGCCTGGGTTCCGGGGTGATTACCAAGGAAAACTATGTGCTTACTGCCGCCCATGTGGTCAACATTGCCGACCGTATCGAAGTACACACCAAAAACGGACAAGTTATTGCCGCCAAGACGGTCAGCTCCGTACCTCTGGCGGATCTTGCAGTACTGCAGTTAATCGACCCACCTGAGGATATTAAACAGGCGCCGCTAGGCAACTCCGACAATATCGATATCGGCGCGGAGGTGTTTGTCGTGGGCGCACCCTATGGACTTTCGCAAACCCTGACCGTAGGCCACTTTAGCGGCCGCCGTATCCACGACAGCGAAGAGGACCTGATCAACACCGAATTTCTGCAGACCGATGCGCCCATCAACCGTGGCAACTCCGGTGGCCCGATGTTTAATACCCAGGGGGAGGTGATCGGTATTGTCAGTCATATCCGCAGTTCCAGCGGCGGCAGCGAAGGGCTGGGGTTTGCGGCCAGTGTCAATATGGCCAAAAAACTGTTTCTGGATAACCCGCCGCCCTGGGTGGGTATGGAATATGTGCCCATGTCCGAGACCCTGGCCGACGCCCTGAATGTGCCCCACCCCAACGGTTTGCTGGTACAACGGGTGGCCTACGGCTCCATGGCAGATCGCTTTGGCGTGCAGCCCGGTCGTATTCCGGCCACGATTAACGGCCGCAAGATGTTGCTGGGCGGCGATGTGCTGATTGCCTTTGGCGATGAAGAGTTGAATATGACCCCAGCGGGGGTTCAAAAAGTCCGGCGTTACCTCAACAGTGTCAATAAAGGCGGCAAGTTGGAGCTCACCGTGTATCGTGATGGCAGGCCGGTGGTGTTGCGGACGACCAAATTGCAACAGACACCATAATGGTAATGAGGCAGTTTTACTGCCTCAAAATACCTGATTTTATCGTTTGTAGTTTACTGGCGAGCATATCTTTAACAGCCTGTTTTTTTATCGCACTCATTGCCAATTCCAGCGCCTCTGGGGTATAAAACGGCATTTCTGCTTTATACACGCTGGGTTTATCCCCTCCGGGTAATATCAATCCGTATTTTTCCACGCTGTAGATATACTCAAAAGTCGGTTTTAGAGCTGAGGCCAACAACCATAAATTCTGGACCGCCAGGTTATTCTGTTCCTTCGGATCCAGCTCCAGGTTATAGGCTTCCGGCGCCCACAGACGGCTGTAACCACGTTCGTTAATGTCCGGTTTTTCGCCGTGCAAATAGATCTTGAACTGGCGCCACTTCACCGCCATCAACTGATCTCCGGCAAAATAGACCACACTTTCCCTGTTGGAGTTGGCCTGGTGACCCAGCCAGAAGGCACTTTGATCTATACCATCAAAGGCGCGGTCATCGGGCACTTCACCGCCGGTAATGGTCGCCAGAGTAGGAAAAATATCGGTGATGGTGACAATCTCGTTGGTCACCTGCCCCGCCTTCACGTTACCCGGCCAGCGCACCATCATTGGAGTACGAATCGAGCCTTCATGTACCGTGCCCAAGTAACCCCTAAAGGGACCGGTATCTCCCACATAAGGGTATTCTGCCCTGTCGGGACCGTTATCGCTGGCGTAGATCACCAGGGTATTGTCTTCGATACCCGCCTCCTTAATCGCTTGCAAAACGTGGCCAACTCGATGGTCGTGTTCCATCATGGAATCGCCATATTTACCAGCGCCCGACTTGCCCTGGAAGTCCGGGTGGGCAATGGACGGGTGGTGAACCAGCGACCAGGGAATATAGAGGAAAAACGGTTTGTCAGCGTTGGCGTGCTGCTTGATATACGCTGCAGACTTTTCCGCAATAATGGCATCCACGTAGGGGCGCACATCCTTGTTATAAGGTTGCAGCTGTCTGATGCCCTCCCCTTTGCGGCCTTCGTACAGGCGTGGGGTTTCAAATAGGTTTTTATCAAAGCCTACCGCATCTGGGAACCAGGCCACGTCTGTACTAAACGGAAAGCCCCACCACTCGTCAAAGCCTTGATTGATCGGTAGACGATCTTCTACATAGCCCAAATGCCACTTACCAAAGATGGCAGTGTCGTAGCCTTGCTCGGCTAGCATTTCCGGCAAGGTCACTTCCCAGGGCGCGAGCCCCACCGGTAAACCGGGTACCGGCACGGCGCGGGTGGTGCCGGAGCGAATTGGCATTCTTCCTGTCATTAAAGCTGAGCGTGAAGGGGTACATTCCGCTTCCACATTAAAGTTGGTAAAACGCATCCCTTCGGCGGCCAACCGGTCGATATTCGGAGTAGGCGCGCCGCGAATGATACCGCCACCGTAGACACCCAAGTCGCCGTAACCCAAGTTGTCGCTCAACATAATCACGATATTGGGTTTGCTTTGTGGTTTATCAGCCGCAAAAGTGCCAGTAATCACCAGTGAGGAAACCATTAGTACTTGGAGAATAAAAAAAGTCGCCGAAGCGGCCAAAGCCATCGCAGGGGACAGGCAGGACAGTCGGAAAGACATAGAGACCTCTAAAAAAACAGTCGCCCCCTATTTATAGGGGTAACCAGGGGCGACTATAGATCACGATTTAGAAATTGTAAGTAGCTGACACACCCACCAGACGCTGCGGTACTTGTTTGACCGTCTGGTAACCGCTACCGTTTTTATCAAAGGTGCGAATTTCAGGATCCATGCTGTCGGTCGCTTCCTTGTCAAACAGATTCCGGGCAAACAACGACAGGTCCCAAGCGCCGCCGCCCTCTCTTATGCCAACATGCACGTCAAAGGTACCGAAACCGCCCAAATCGCCAGAAGGTGCGTCCACATCGGTGCGACCACCGGTGAACTTGTAGAGCCCTTGTACGTAACCTTCAAAACCGTCCAGGGGGATGCTGTAGTCGCTACTGATGGAGGCAGATAAACGGGGTTGAGTCCCCAGCTCCAAACCACCCACGTCGCAACTGACCGCGGTCGCACCAGTCGGGATGGCTCCCCCGTTGCAGGGAATCTCGGCACCGTCTTTGTATTCCGCCTCGACATAACTGGCACCACCCGCTACTCGCCACTGTTTGGTCAGGAGCAGCTCAAAGTCCGCTTCCAGCCCTTGAATGTTGGCATCGCCGTTGTGGGTGATACTGATACTTTGGCCCGTGCTAATAGTGATATTGGCCGCACGACCGATATAGTCGCTGTAGTTCTGATGGAACAAGGCACCATTCAGGCGCAGGCGATTATCCAGCCAGGTGGACTTGAATCCCATTTCCAGGGACCAGCTGTCCTCCTCGTTAAATTCCGTCAGTTCATTCAGGTTGGCAGCCGCCACGGTGACACCACCGGGGCGGTAACTTGTGCCGGCACTGATATAGGCCACCAGGTCCGGCTCGTCAAAGCTGTACTGTAAGCTGGCCGAACCGGTCCATTTTTCCGAATTCCCGGTTTCCAGCGCATCAGCAATCAGCACTGCGAGCTGGGTCTCTGCCGGTATTGTGGCCGCCGGGGTGACAACGTCCTCTAACAGGAAGACGGCGGCTTCGGTGGTTCGCTCCTGACGCTGCCAGCGGATACCCAGCTGAGCACTCCAGTGATCGGTCAACTGGAACATGTTGTGGGCGAAGACGCCGTAGCTCTGAATGTTAAAGGGTGCCCGAACCTCGCTATCGAAGAAGGCCGCGCCACCTACAGCCGCCAATGCGGCAGGAGAACTCTCCTGCATCAACTGCCGGTTGAAGAACCCGGATTCGTTGCCGTAAAACAGACCCACGGTATAGTCCCAGAACTCATTGTCGATTGACGCAACGCGCAACTCCTGTGAAGAGGCATAGTTCTGATCGATCATCATTTGGGGGCTGTTCAGTTGACTACCCGCAGCCCCCAGCTGGGGAAAGAGTGCTGTCAGGTTACCACCAAACGCGGGCGGCAGGATCAGGTCATCGTAGCCACTTTCACTATTGCCCGGGGCATTGTCAAAATCGCGCACCGAGCTGACTTCCGAGTAGCCACTCACAAAAGTCACCTGATGATCGGCGATCTCCCAGTCTACGGTTAAAGACACATTTTCAAAACGGCCGGTATAGGTATCCGGCTGTAAACTGATGCTTTTGCGATCAGACCCGGTGAGGTCTGGCAATCCTTGGGTCAGACTCGAGACACCGGTCAGTGTCTTGTAGCTCTGCAGGTCATTTTCCAGATACTGGTACACCAGCTCTGTTGACAGGATGGCACTGGGTTCCCAGGCCAGGGTGATGCGCCCGGCCCTGGTGTTGGTATCGGTGACGCCCCCATCCAGGATGTTTTGCACCTCGTCGATCTCGTTGTCGTTGTAGACACCGGCGACACGCAGCGATAGCTCGCCAGGGACAATCGGCAAACTGGCCGCAAACTGGGAGTTATTGCCGCTGTTGTTGGTAAAGGTGGTACGGGCGTAGCCCTCGATTTCCTCCATGTCCGGTTTGGCGGTGTGAATCGCCACGGCGCCAGCCGGCGAGGTCCGCCCCTGCAGGGTGCCTTGGGGGCCGCGCAGGATCTCAACACGCCCCAGGTCAAACATCTCCTGGAACACACCGCCGCTGGCGTTGGAACCCAGGGTGATATCGTTCCAGTAGACATCTACCGCCTGGGCTGCCGCGGAGTTGGGGTTGTAGTCCACCCCACGCAACGCAATGGAGCCGGCGCGGCCGTCGATGGTGCGCATATCCAGACCCGGTGTAACCTGTTCCAGGTCGGAGAAATTAAACAGTTTCAGATCGGTGAGATTATCGCCCTGAATGGCGTTAACCGTGGACGGTACGTCCTGTAAAGATTGTTCCCGCTTTTGGGCGGTCACCACTACCTCCTCCAGGGCGAACGACATATCCTCCTGCGCCATCACTGGTGCGACACCAGCCGGGATACTGGCGGCGATGGCAAGTGCTATGGCTTTGTGGGTAAACGGTTTGTTCATACTCTTGTCTCCTCTATCCGCGACACCTCCTAATGGGTGTAGGCTTAACCTAACCGGTTTCGCAGATCAGTGCGTCCGACCCCGTAGTCCCGTACACAAGTTGTTGATTTTTTTGTGTTCCTGTCCAGATGGTCCGGCTTGGCCGGGTTATCCGGACTCTCCTACATGGCAGTTTTGCAAAACTTTTCGGCAATGCATCCGAGCTGGGGTAAGATTCTGTGATGATGCTCACCCGACGCTGCAGTTTGACGGACTGGGTACGGGAACAGGAGTTGTAAGTGACAGCTCAATCATCCGGCATTTTTCCGGGTGACTGAGCCAAGACGTTAGTTTAACCTACTAAACGGCTGACAAACCAGAAGGTGCCCAGCGTACTGAGGGAAATCACCGCACTCTTTGAGCCTAGCCGCAGTAAAACGCCTGAACCCAGTTGTCGCAGGCATACCAAAGCGGGAATAACGACCAAAAGTACCAACAACTGCCCTAATTCCACACCCAGGTTAAATCCCAGCAGCACAAATCCTATCTCACTGGCCGGGAAACCCAGCTCCAACAAACCGCCGGCAAAGCCAAAGCCGTGAATCAGACCAAAGGTACTGGTAATAAACAGTCGCAGTAATGCCGGTCGGGAAGCGCGGGCCACCAGCCGCAGATAGCAGAGGCCAAACAGCCCAGCCCCCAAGGTGCCCCACAACAGCTGACTCAATCCGGAGGTCAACCACAGAGCCAGGGCAATCACTCCCGCAAGACCCATCAGGACTGGTGCCAATTGCCACAGGTTACCGCGGCGCTCCCCCACCGCTTCGACCACCACCAGCACGATGGTAAAACCGATCAACGCTTCGACCATCACCCCATTGGGTTGGGCGATACCTAACACCGCCAGCCCCAGACTGAGGCTGTGCCCGACGGTAAAACCGGTGATCAGCCAGGCCACTTCCCGCCAGCCGGTCGCCAATAGCAGCAGCGCCATCACAAAGGCCAGGTGATCGATGCCACCCAGGATATGCTCGGCACCAATCCACAAATACTGGCTAAAAGCCTGCCAACCGCTGAGCTGTTCTTCCCCGACGCCTGCAGAGAGTGAGAGGGATTGCTGGCGGTGACTTTGGGTCAGCAAAAATTCATTCGTCCGCCCCTGGCTGCGCACCTTAGCATAGTGGGTATGGGTGGCGATCAGGTCAAAAAAACTGTCAACAGTGATCACCGGGGCTAGTGTCGATTCACAAGCAAAGGCACCTTCGACACGCAAATAACCTTCGCGGGCAGGCAGGGCTCGCGCTGATTGAGCAATGTCACAGGTTTTGCCTTCCACGCTGACGGCGATGGTATCCGCCAGGTGTTGGATCAGTAACTGATCCAAGGTGTGTTCAGTGGACGTGGGGATACGGGTCGCTTCCCGTTGCAAGACACTGAAGCTGTAACTGACATTGCCGTTTTGCCAATGCCACTCGGAAAAGGATTCACTGCGATTGTGACCCAAGGCCTGTAAGCTCGACACCAAAAGCACAGCCGCTAACAACCAACGCAACAACATAAGCGGTCCTCAATTTACAGGGGCAATTCGGAGGGGTAACTGATCTCCGCACGACCTTTCAACCACTCCAGATATTCGCGCAGGCTGCGGTCACCACTGCGACGTACGTACTCCGCTTCCACCTGGGGCCGGATATCCGCGAGCAGTGGTCGCTGCCCCTCGGTTTTTTCCACCAACACAAACAGGCGATAGTCGGGTCCCGAGAGTTGTGGTTTGCTGATAAATCCAGCCTCAGCCTGTTGCAGTCGTTGCGCCATGGCGGGCCCCACATACTCACGCAGCTTGGTGGGCGGCAACAGCGTATTGGGCAGGGATAAGGCCGCTGTTTTCCCAAAGCGCTTGGCGACCGTATCAAACGGCGTGCCGATCTGTAACAGTTGGTATGCGTGCTGTGCGTTGGTTGCCGCCTGCTCCCCCCCAATCAGGATTTGGCGTACCCGCAGTCGCGCACTCGGCGTAAAGTAATCAATATTGTCCGCCAGAAACTCGTTCAGCTGTTCGAGATTGGGTTCGGTGGCTTCCGCCGTCGCGGTGGTCATACTGATCATGGCGTTCACCATGGCGGCACGGGTGCGTTTATCGCTGTCCAGCAACCCCACTTCCAGCCCCCGCTGCACCAACAGCTCTTCCTCAATAATGCGCTCCAACACATAGTGGGAATCCGCTTTCGTAATCGGGTCCTTTTTATCGGTTGACAGCGCCTGCAGGTGGCTGAGGTATTTTTCCCTCGTGATGGGTGTGCCGTTGACCGAGGCCACCACCTGCACATTGGGTTCCTGCTGCCACTCAGGATTAAGCACACTGACAATAGCAGCTACCAGTCCCAGCACCATTCCCAATGCCAGCCCAGAAGACGATTGCGGTTTGGTTTGCATGTTTGCTCCTCGATTGAGTGTTTCAGCGAAACGTTGAACAGCCACAGGATCGAAATCACTGTATCTGTTTGTTGGCGGCCATGTGTCCGAACCTGTTGGCTCGAACGGTCCGGACATACCCGATAACTTGTATGTCCGTTTTTCTGGAAACCATCCCAACTAAGTGTAAAGCAGTGTGAAATAACACGGCTATCTCTTCGATTTTAGGTCGATGGAGTGCTACTATTATCAAAGGTTTGTTATAACACGAAGATTCCTTAATACCTTATGGACTTAGTTGGATTTCTCTACGGCTTTGGTGTGCTGCAAAGCGTGGTGATGGCAGGCATCTTGCTGTTTGCCCGTAGCGGCCACCGGCTGGCCAACGGTTTTATGGCGGGACTGGTACTGGTCATTGCCCTCAGTCTGCTGCAAAACTGGTTAATCAGACTTGGTTTCTATCTGCACCACCCGGCTTGGGGACTGATGATTCCGCCTCTGGACTTTACCTGGGGTCCCCTGCTCTATCTCTACGCCTACAGCTTGACCAATCAACGGGTGAAAGGGTTGCAAAGCGCCCATTTTATTCCCACCGCACTGTTAATGATATCTTCGTTGACCTTTTTTGCTTACCCCCATGAGCAACAGAAAGACCTGTTGAGCTACGTGTGGAGTCAACGTACCGACATCCAATTGCGACAACAGGTGATCGCGACCATTCCGTCCTTCTGGCGCCATTGGATAGACCTGCACCTGCAGGGCAGTTTTTTCGCGCTGCAATTTGGCATCTACTGTTATCTGGTGTTGCGGCAGATTCGATCCCACAACCAACGGATGCAACAGCACTTCTCCTCACTGGAGCATGTGAACCTGCGCTGGTTGCGCTCGTTAACCCTGACTTGCTTGCTGTTTTTGGCGTTATTCCTGATTTTTAACCGCTCCCAGTTGATATTGGTGGGTCACTTTGATGTCCATGCACTGGCACCCAATGCCCCTTACCTGTTCCTGGTGGTGTTGATTTACCTTATCGGTATCGCGGCCATCTTCCAGCCCAATATCATTCGCGGTATTGAAGCAGCCCGGGACAGTGATCCCAATCAACCGGAGAAGGAGATTGCCTCGTTTGTTAAAACCAAGGTTCCGGCAACAGAGCCTGTCGCAGAACCGGTAGCAGAAAAAGCCGAACCAACCCTGGCAGAACCCGCCCCGCAGCCTGAACAGCCCGTTGAGCAACCTCAAGTGGTCGCCGAAGCCCTGCCCCTAACCGCCGAGGCTGAGCCTGTGAGGGAGCCTCAGCCCACAATACACAAAACCGCCAAATACGAGCGCTCTGGCCTGAGTCTGGAAGACGCCGAAGCCTACAAGATTCGCCTGATGCAGAAAATGCAGGAAGAGGAGCTCTACCTGGATTGCGAGCTGACCCTCCCGGATCTGGCCCGTCACACGGGATTGACCCCCCATCAGGTGTCCCAGGTGATTAACGGGCAGATGAATCAAAACTTTTTCAGCTTTGTGAACAACTACCGCATTCAGCTGGCCAAAAAGCTGATGACTGAGCCGGATACCCGCAATATGCCGATTGTGGAGCTGGCGGTGGAAGTGGGCTTTAAGTCCAAGTCATCGTTTTACGATGCCTTCAAAAAGGCCACCCAGATGACTCCAACCCAGTTTAAGAAAAGCATGCATGAGTCCTAAAGGGTGACAGCTCTCATAGGATCTGACTGCTCGAAAGGATAGTTGAGATGCAATCTTACAGTGGAAAAAGTGCCAATGCCGGACATCGATGGTGGATTACGCTAGCGCTAATCCACCCTACATATTGGCGAAGTCGCGTAGGGCGGATTAGACGTTTTTTTTTTTGGGCTAATCCGCCACGACCATGAGCGAATTCACTCCCGCCAATCAATGCGAGCAACTGTCGCCCCCTGCCCCTCTGACAATAGTGTTCTAACCATCCTTGTCACTTGCTGTTAAACCAAAATCCACATAAATGGGAGATGACCAGGCCCGGTGCTCGGACGGTGCCAGGCAGTCGTCCCCATAGTCGGTACGCTCGTCGATATAACAGGGGTTGACCTTAATACACTGGCCATTCTCATCGTATTCACAACGCAAATTGGCCCCGTTGATGGTAGGGGTGGGCTCTTGAATCGCCCGCACATAATAGAGGCTATCCCGAGCCGCCGTAGAAAAATCCGGATCCTCAAACTCCACCACACAACCCTGGCCACGGTCCTCGCACTCAAACACCTTCCAGGTATCTTCTATCAGATCCCCCAGTTTTTCGTCCGGTGAGTTCTGAGGCGTGATCTTGACCACTTCAACACGGCTGATGCGGTGGCGCTCATCACTAGGGTTGTAGCATTCACCGTAACAGAGATGCTCCAACCGTTCGCTGGTCAACCCATTGAGGGTGTATTCCGGGCAGCCCGGCTTCTGTTTGAAGGCGCCCAAGGCTCGCACCTGGAAACGCGGGGTTTCCGTCATGGCCAGTTCAGATCCCATGGGTTCGTGCCCAGGCTCGCCCTCTTCACCGTTCAACAGGTCAAACCACAACAGAATACGCGGCCCGCTGGTGCCATAGACTTCCTTACGTTGCATGGCGTCCCACACCGACTGGCGGTCTCGACCGGTGGCATGGGTAGCGATCAAGCCGCCGGTATACACAAACGAACGGGAGCGTTCGGTAAAACGGACACTGGCGTCGGTACTATGACCATCCATTGCCACCGGGCTGGTCAACGGTTTACCCATACCGCTCATAATCCGTGCCAACCACTGGGATTTGGGGCCGGAAATATCCGCGGCATTGTGTCGCCCCTCCTCCTTGAAGCCGGTGCCAGCCCGGGCAGTGTGGTTGTCGCTGGAGGCCATAATGGCGAATTTAAAACGCTCACTCTCGCCGAGCCCAGCCTTGAAGTTGCGCACTGCCAAGGCCGCCTGCACGCTGGTATTGGGGCGTAAACCACTGGTGGGCTGGAAACAATCGGTACACTCAGCGGCATCCAGCCACTCGGCGACCTCCGAGCCGCCCACCACCGCAAAGGCTTTATGGCCGGCATCCATCGCATACTGACGCGTGGTGATCTCCCGGGCCTCACACTCGGCCATTGACTCACCCGCCGCCAGGCAGCGCTCTTTGATAATCTCGCCAGCGCGCCAGCACATGGGCTTGTAGTTGTCCGCAGGCTCCGGACAGTAGGCTTTGCCCTGTTCATCGACCGCATAGTCCTGCCACTCCCGATATTCCTCGGAGTTGCCGTGGCCCGAGTAGATTTCGATCATATTCTGCAGGGCCGGGTCGTGGTTACCCGAGGTAAGCTGGTTCATCCAGTTGGAGCCGGGGGCCGTATGGTGCCCCACAGTATTGCCATGGGGGATGACCATGGTAGGGAAATCCCACTGCTTGAGCTTGGTAAACAGTTCCGCCGGGGTGCTGGCGTATTCGATGCAATCACTGGGCAGCTCCCGCACATCCACCCCCTCCGGGCAGAGTTCGGTTTTGGTATCTCGTACAAAGCGCTCAAAGTCGTAGTACTGCTGGCGGTTTTCAAAGTCCAGGGCCGGCAACAGGAACTTTTTGGCCCCGGTTTTCGCCTTTTGCATGGTCAACAGGGCCGTGCCCATCGCCGCAATTGGCCGCGCTGGGACCTTGTCGTCCTCGGTGTCGATAAAAATCACATTTTTGTGGCCGTACTGGTTTTCTGGCGTAGTGCCCATTTGGGTCCACTCCCACCCCAAGAAGGCGACGGTTTCTGGGCTGTCGGGATCACCCGCACCGGCATTGCACTGGCGGATACTGTCCTTGGTCTCCAGCCAGCGTTGAGGTGTAATGCTCTCCGCGTGGTCGTTGATGGACCAGAAATCCAGTGCCGAGCAGTAGCGGGCAAAATCGCAGGCATCCGCTGGCGGGTGGGCCCCCTCCCCTTGCATCAGGGGCAGGGTATTGAGGTAGGCGTCCATGGAGTAGGAGGTGTGAACATGCAGGTCGCCAAACAGAATTTGTTTGTCGGCTGGCGCTCCAGCGGCCGCCACATCGGCAGTCTGGCGCAGCTGGCGTTCGACAACTGCCATCTTTTTGGCTGGCGTAGTGGCTGTTGTCTCACCGGCGCCCAATGGTTTGCCATACCAGTTCTGCTGTATGCCCAGGATATAAATAAACACCCAGGCTAAAGCCAGCAGTCCAATCAATCCCACAGATTTCGCTCTACTCATTCCTCTCTCCGGAAACGCACTGGGAGCTTTCACGCCGACGGCAACCTGTATTCAACCCAGTGTCGACATAGTTACAGTTTAGATACGGATCTAAGCAAATTCGTGTCTATTCAGGCGTCCGAGCGGGTTGGGCGGAGGTATCCGGACACCGATTTCAGGTTATTTTCCACCTTGCGAGTCCGCCACCATCGGTACGGACGCCTTGCTGTCGCAGATAGCCCACACTGTTCCCAACCGTGGAATCTATCACTGACCAAGAGGCCCACTAACCACCATGTTCTCCCGTTACCTCAAAGCTGGCCTTCTGCTGTTACCGGCGATTGTCACCGGCTATCTGGCTCTGGTTTACCAGGGTGCCTTTGGGCAGCTGGAAAGCGCCGGTCAGGTCAGCCCCACGCCCCGACCAGCCAGCGTGACCGAGGCGACACAAGACGCGCAACGGGAGAGCGCTGCCAACCTGGACCAGAGGCCGGACAGTAGCCAGATCCTGTTTGGTGACCTGCACGTCCACACCACCTACTCGATCGATGCCTTTCAGTACAGCCTCGGTTTGATGGGGGGTGAAGGAGCCCACCCGCCGGCGGACGCCTGCGACTTTTCCCGTTTTTGTTCCGCCCTGGACTTCTTTTCCATCGCCGATCATGCCGAACACAGCACCCCAGCCCACTGGCGAGACACCAAAGAGAGCATCCGCCAGTGCAACGCCACCGCCGGCGACCCCGCCAATCCGGACATGCTGGCCTTTTTGGGGTTTGAGTGGACCCACGCCGGCACCAAACCGGAAAATCACTACGGCCACAAGAATGTGATTTTTAAGGAGATCGACGAAGATCAAGTACCCACACGCCCTATTTATGCCAAAGCCCCAGGGCTGGTGAACCGTTCCGCCAGTCCGGTGGAACGCCTGGCGATGCCGTTTCTCGATGCCGGTGACCGCCAGCGGGTATTCGACTTCAACGAGCTGACCGATACGGTCTACAACACCCCGGAATGCCCCGAGGGGGTGGATGTGCGGGACCTGCCCGCCGACTGTCGCGAAGGCGCAGCCACACCCAAGGAGCTGTTTGCCAAACTGGACCAGTGGGGTTTTGACACTATGGTGATCCCCCACGGCAACGCCTGGGGGGTCTATACCCCCCCGGGCACCACCTGGGATAAACAGCTCAAAGATGGCCAGCAGCGCAGTGACTATCAGTTCATGATTGAGGTGTTCTCCGGCCACGGCAACTCCGAGGAATACCGGGATTGGCGGGCGGTGGATATCGACCCCGCGGGTAATATCAGCTGCCCCATTCCTACCGCCGACTATACCCCATCCTGCGCACGCGCCGGGGAGATTATCAAACAGCGCTGCCTGACCGAGGGTGGCACTGAGACTGAGTGCGACTTGCGTGGCAGCTACGCCAGCCAAATTTACGCAGAAAACGGCGTGGCCGGCCACAATGTGGTCGGCGGCATCGATTTCGAAGAGTGGCTGGATGCCGGCCAGTGCACTGACTGCTTCTTGCCCGCCTTTAACCTGCGTCCCGGCGGCAGTGCCCAGTACGCCCTGTCGGCCACCAACTTCGACGATCCCGCCAGCCCCCAGCGTTTTAACTTTGCCTTTATCGCTTCCAGTGACAACCACGTGGGCCGTCCCGGCACCGGCTACAAGGAGTTTGACCGCTACGGTATGACTGAAACCGCCGGTGTACAAGAGGAGTTCGCCCGCGAACTCGCATACCCCAGCAGTGCCTATTCCAGTCAGCCCCAGGAGGGGGACTTTGTGGCATTGCCCCCGGCGAAAAAGTTCGAGCACGAACGCAGCAGCTCTTTCTTTTACACCGGTGGCCTGGTGGCAGTACACAGCAAGGGCCGGGACCGGGATTCGGTCTGGGAGGCGATGCAGAACAAACAGGTGTACGGCACCAGCGGCGAACGCATTCTGCTGTGGTTTGACCTGCTCAACAACGACAACGGCAAACAGGGCATGGGGGCTGAAGTCAATATGCTCACAGCCCCCCGTTTCCGCGTCTCGGCCGTGGGTGCCTTTAAACAGAAACCCGGCTGCCCCGATTATGTACTGGACGGCCTCAGCACCGAGCGCATGGAAAGCCTGTGCCGGGGCGAATGTTACAACCCCGGCGACGAGCGCCAGCTGATTACCCGCATCGATATTGTCCGCATCCGTCCGCAGATGACCAAGGACGAACCCATGCACCTGGCCGACGGCAGTAGCCGTATCGAAGACGTGTGGAAACGCTTTGACTGTGAACCCAATCCCCAGGGCTGCACGGCGGAATTTACCGATCCCGAATTCGAAGCCGATGAGCGCGACATGATCTATTACGCCCGCGCAATTCAGGAACCCACACCGCACATTAACGCCGACAATCTGCGCACCAAATTTGATGAAAACGGCAAGGCCATTGCCGTGGAACCCTGCTATAGCGATAAACGCACCGATCCCGCCGACAACTGCCTGGCTTTGACAGAGGGTCGCGCCTGGTCGTCGCCCATTTTTGTGAACTATCGGCAAACCCAATAACTGTACTGACAACCCAACCCGGAGGAACCTATGACCAAAACTTTTACCAGCGTGGGAGTCACCATTCTGGATATTGTGGGTTACCCCATTCACCAGATCCCCACTAACGAACAGACCGAACTGGTGGAAAAGATCCAGATCTGCGCCGCAGGAACCGCTGCCGCCCCTGCTGTTGTTGCTGCGCGTCTGGGTTTGGACTCCACCCTGGCGGCCGCCCTGGGCCAAGACGATATGGGGCACTTTTTACAGTACAAATTGCAACAGGAAGGTGTGAATATCCACTGCCTTCAGTTGCGCGATGACCAACCCACCGCCGCCACTATTCTACCCATTAACAAAGACGGTGGTCGACCCAACTGGCATATGCCGGGTGCGTTTATGATGTTGGAGCCCACGGAGCAGTTGCGTGAGGCTATTATCAACGCCGATCATATTCACTGGGGTGGCGTAGGTCTGTTGTTTAACCTGGACGGTGAGATCGGTGCAGAGATTCTGGCAGAAGCCAAACAACGTGGTGCCACCATTACCGCCGATCTGATTGCCCCCATGCCCCATACCCTGGACAGCCTCAAGGCCATTGCTCCCTACCTCGACTTTTTTATGCCCTCCATCGACGAAGCCCTGCCACTGGCTGAGGCCGATAACGTCACTGCAGCTGCCGATGTGTTTATGGAACTGGGTGCCAGAGGTGTGCTGATCAAGTGTGGCGGTGACGGCGCCTACCTTGCAACTCAGAACGGTTTGCGCGAACAGATTCCCGTGATCCACGACGTACCCGTGGTGGATACCAGTGGTTGTGGTGACGCTTTTTGTGGCGGTTTTAACGTGGGTCTGGCCAACGGTTTTGATCCTGTAAAAGCGGCCCGTTTTGCCAGCGCGACTGCCGCCCTGGTGGCTACCGGTGTCGGTTCTAACGCTGGCATCAAGGACTTTGCATCCACGCTGGAGTTGATGGAATCCGGGTCGTGGAAAGCACTCTCCCAGGAGAACGCCTGATGCCCATTTACCAAAACGACCTGAACAGCCGCCAACAGGTGGTGGACACTTTGCAGGGATTAGTGAACAAAGGGCTGACTTCCGGCACCTCCGGCAATGTCTCAGTGCTGGCCGAAGACGGTATGCTGGTTACCCCCACCGGTATCGAACCCTCTGCGTTGAAACCGGAGCATATTGTGTTTATGGGCCTGGACGGCGAGGTAGCGGACGATCAACTCACACCTTCCAGTGAATGGCGTATGCACGCCGACATCTACAAACACAAACCCGGTCTTGAGGCGGTAGTGCACTGCCACTCCCACTACGCCACCGTACTCGCTTGTGCCCACAAACCTATTCCGGCGCAACACTACATGATTGCCGCCACGGGCGCTTACGAAATCCCGCTCGCCGATTACGCCACCTTTGGCAGCCAGGCGCTGTCCGATGCCAACCTTAAAGCCCTGTCCACATCCCTCGCCTGCCTGCTCGCCAACCACGGTCAACTGGCCACCGGCTTTAACCTGGAAGGAGCGTTTAAATTGGCGCAGTTGGTGGAGGAACTGGCCTACTGGCACTGGGGCGCACTGGCCATTGGCGGCCCCAAACTGCTCACACAGCAGCAGATGGATGACGTGCTCACCGCGTTTGTGAGCTACGGCCAACAGGAAAAACGCAAAGACCTGGCAAGTGGCAATAGCCTTTCTACCTAATTACCGCTGTCTAGGTAGGGTGGATTAGCGCAGCGGAGCGCCGCCCGGCGTAATCCACCATTTGGAGAGCAAGGTGCCACACCCTGGTGGATTACGCTCCGCTAATCCACCCTACGTATTCTGAAATTATTTTTTAGAAAAAATTCACCAGCGAGATACAAAAGAGAGACACACAATGGTTTATTCCCTGGAAAAAGATCTGCAACTGAGACAACGCGCCCAAACCGCCTTTCCCGACGGCGTTTACGGCCATATGAAAGCCGCCTCCCTCTCCCCCAGTCACCCGCAGTTTTTTGCCCGCGCCGAGGGCGGCCGCCTCTGGGATGTGGACGGCAACGAATATATCGACTTTCTATGCAGCTACGGCACCAACCTGTTGGGCCACCACCACCCCAAGGTGGATGAAGCTGCCCGACAACAGCAGGCTATTGCTGACTGCACCACCGGCCCCTCGCCGTTGATGCTGGAGCTGGCGGAAAAGTTTAATGACCAAGTCGCCCACGCCGACTGGACCCTGTTTGCCAAAAACGGTACTGATGCCACCACCATCTGCGTGATGACCGCCCGCGCCCAAACCGGCCGTAACACCATCATCGTTGCCGACGGCGCCTACCACGGTGCAACCCCCTGGTGCACCCCGGGACCGGCCGGTGTAACCGACGGCGATCGCGCCAACCAGTTGACCTATACCTACAACGACGTGGAAAGCCTGAAAGCGGCGGTGGTGCAGGCCGGTGACGACCTGGCGGGTATTGTTGTCTCCCCCTTTAAACACGATGTGTTTGTGGACCAGGAGTGGCCCACCCAGGACTTTGCCCAAACTGCCCGCGCGCTGTGTGACGAAAAAGGCGCCGCCCTAATCCTCGACGATGTGCGCTGCGCCTTCCGTTTCACCACCGGCAGCACCTGGGAAACCATCGACGTGTTGCCTGACCTCTGCGCCATGAGCAAGTCCGTGGCCAACGGTTACGCCCTGTCCGTGGTGACTGGAAATAACAAATTCCGCAAAGGAGCCAGCGAGATTTATGTCACCGGTTCCTTCTGGTTTGCTTCCGTCTCCTTTGCCGCTTCCTTGGCTACCATCGACGCCATCGAAGAAGAAGGGGCGATTGAAAAAATGGAAACTGCTGGTGCCTTGCTGCGTAAAGGCCTCGACGAACTGGCCAATGGCCACGGGTTTAAACTGCGCCAGACTGGACCGGTACAGATGCCGCTAGTGTTGTTTGAGGACGACCCCATGTGGCAAAAAAGCAACTTCTTCTGTGAACAGGCAGCCCTACGTGGGGTGTACCTGCACCCCTGGCACAATATGTTTGTCTGTGCTGCGCATGATGAACAGACGATAGAGGAAGCGCTGAATCGTATTGAGGGCGCGTTTGAAGCACTTAATAAGCAGTTCGGCGAGGGCTAGTCACCCGTCAAAGCCTGCCAAACTGGCGGGCTTTTTTTCGTGACCTATCAGCTGTTCTGACAAGAACTACTTGTCGTCCTTGCCTCCCGGGTAGTCCTGCAGATACTGTTCCATAGATCGATCTTCAGTATCGTGGTGGTCGTCAAGCCAATGGCGCAGGTACAGAATCACCTCCGTGGCTGGCACGGCTTGGCCAAAGGTTTTGTCCACGCACAGTCCGGTAATTCTCTTCAAAAAGGCCTTGTGCGCTGCTTGGTGTTGTGTCAGCTTTGGGTAACGGACCGCCTCCATCGCGGCCTCTTCAAATTTGAAGTGCTTGATGGCGTGCTCAGACATCACATGCAGGGCTTCGGACAAGGCTTCTTTGTGGGAGTCGGGCGACTGCCGGGTCTTCTCCAGTGTCTCGAGCACCTGCAACAATCGCTCGTGCTGACGATCCATTTCCCGTTTGAAAACAGGATAGTCTGTCATTGGATATTACCTTTTCGGCCTTTGGGGTGACACAAAGCGAGCGCTTCAACCTCCACCCTGCGTCAATGACTAAATAAGATAATTGTAAATTTGATAATAATCATTATTTATTTCATTGGACTTTGGACTGATTATAGCGATGCCAAGCAATAATGTGACGATGTTTTGAAAAGTAGTTGACATTTCGAGACCTCTTCGATTTTCGTTTTTTTGCTGACAAGCAAAAAAACGTGTTTCT